>Ga0233449_1001421_pt1 | contig 21703 bp, 47 predicted proteins | sample SI_124_October20_FD_183012 | JGI IMG/M metagenome (GOLD analysis project Ga0233449, IMG submission 183012) | Seawater microbial communities from Saanich Inlet, British Columbia, Canada - SI_124_October2016_200_MG | ecosystem: Environmental > Aquatic > Marine > Inlet | place: Canada: British... | reverse complement strand
ATATCTTCATCAGAAACCAGTTTTTGAAATTGGAAATCGTCAAGACCTGTATACTCCTCACGTTTAGTTTCAGGTGTGTCATCCCACCACACCTTTACAGTTCCAGTCTTCTGTAACAGGGCATCCTTCATCATGTTATAAAACACGGTAAAGCCATCGTTTTCGTTAAAAAACAGGTGGTTTACGTAGTCAGTTGCCTGTTCCGCTTCGGCCTGATCCTTCTCACTTTTAGGGGCAAATATGGCTACAGTGTCATCAGAGGTAAATACGTCCATCAATTCGGGCATAGCCCACTCTACAACCTCCAACACATCCCTGGTGACGATACGGGACCGGCCTGCTACCTCATTACCAATCTTTTGTCCATAATATGCGTGCATGGACTTTCTGCGCTGTTCCGATAACTCCCCGTCATGTCGACCCAAAGCGTTGTATAGCTCAAAATCCAGAATACTTTTCAGCTCGTCTTCTGTCATCTTATCACCACCAGATGTGGTTCTATTTGCTCTTGCCATTCTTTTTTCCCTTAACTATTAATTTCTTGATGAATGGGGCTTCATCCTCGTCCTGGCTGTTGCCAGACAGCAAATCCAAGCGGGTTTCCAGCTTTTCCACCCTTCTGATGGTTTTGTCCAATCTATGCCCAATGCGTTCCACAATCCGCATTTCAGGACTACCCAGTTGTCTTTCTTGCATGTTTCTCTCCTTTTATGTTAACATATATTGGCTTGTCTTGTTTTATGTGTAACAGCCTATGACACATACAACAAAGTAAACTACACTTCTTTGCCTCATCCAGTAGGGAATCCCACCGTCTGTTCATGTTTCTCTTGCCAAGGGTAAATTTCTTATCTCTGGGTTTGATATGGTGGAATTCGAAAGCACCTTCGTTCCACCCCTCAAACACATAACCACATTCCTCACATTTACCGCCCATATAGGCTATAAGACAGTCACGCTTTTCGTGCCTTGTTAGACTAGCCATTTACCAGCCGTTTTAGCGTGTGCTGTAGGAACACGGGTCATCATGCCAGCGCATTTATCACAACGCTTTTTGGCTGGGTAACCGGAAATGCTCACGTTGATAATAATTACCTCTTTTGTAAAGCCACACTTTTCACATTTGTATTCAAATATTGGCATTCTTAAAAAACTCCGCTATTTTTTTAGCTTGTTTATCTGCCCTTTCGAAATCTTCCTTTTGCCAATACCAGCCAAAATTACGCACAGGCCACTTATTTCTAAACCACATAGGCACTAAATTACTTCGCAACCAAAAAAGAACCTTATGTGATAAATACAAGTCAGGAGCTAACATTAGGCTAAATTCAAGTCCGGATATTCAAGTTTCTTTTCCCAGCCACCATCTGCACCGCCAATGGTTTCGTAGGCTAGGGTTAAACAAAATGCGTCAGCAAGGTCAGGAGAAGGTAACCCTCTCTTTTTCATCTCATCCTTACTCTCCACCTTCAACTTACCAAGGGATGTGTACGCATACTTCACAGCACACATCTCCTCAATGAAATCCTCATCATTGATCATGGTGACATCTTTCTTGTCGAAGAAGTCCCTGGCTCTAAACCACAACTCATCTCTAAGTCTGCTATAGAGTGTGTCGACAGAAGCTGATTCAGCAACATTGACTCCTCTAGCGGGTAAGCCCATTTCACGTAGTCTGTCAACAACTCCTGCTCCGATGCCGATGCTGTCAACCATGATTTCACTAGGTTTTTCTGGTGGGAAGTTTCGAACTTTATCATATTTAGCCTTTATTATCCCCGCAATTTGCATGGTATCCTTGCCCTGCCATGTCTCTATCTTACCGACAATACCACGGCCTTTCCTTACACATAACGCAGACTTGTCAGAACCAAACCGTGCGACATCCAAGCCCCATACCGTCTTGTCATCTCCCGGCACTACAATATCTCTATCAATGGCAGACTCCATCAGGCTTCTGGGAATTACACAGTCATCATCATCCTTTGGAAACTCACCCAGTACACGCACGGAATAAACATTGGAATCCTTGCCCCACTTGTCTTCCATCTGCTGTACATACTTGTCAGTAGCTTGGCTTGAGTCAGTACAGGCCACCGTCATGGTGAACCACCACTTCTTCATTTTTCCGAAGGCATCGTAGAAATATCCACTAGTACGAGTAGGATTCCCCGTGAGTAATGTTTTGGCACCCTCAGTTGACATACTACCTTCTCCAACTTCGAAGATGATAGGGTCCACTCCACTAGCTTCATCAACAATAAATAACATATTTTCTGAATGAAACCCTTGGAATGCTTCGGGCTTTTCCTTGCGTGCTGTGCGAGCAACAGCAAAACCCTCGTTTGGAGCAGCATTTACAAATACCTTATCAGATGTAACAGTTAATAAATCCTTCAGCCCCGCAGGAAGCTTCCTGTACCACTTTGATATTTCTCCCCACAGCACATCGTCCAACTGATGGGATGTAGGGGCGGTACACGCGATTTTGGAAGGAAATCGAGTTAGTAACCACCATAATATAATCCATGCTAGTAAAGCTGATTTACCAACACCATGCCCAGACTTGACCGCTACACGGTCTTCCTTCATAATCTGGTTCATCGTCCTAGCTTGCCATTTTTCAGGCTTCGCACCTAACGCCTGCTTGACAAACTTAACAGGGTCGTTATGCCATATCTCTAATCTGTGTAAGACTTCTGGTGTCATAGGTTGTCGTTCTTAATCATCTGCAATGCCTCTTGTGCCTTCCTCATCTGTTCTTCCGGTAGATTCATCTCACACAACTGCTTGGCTGAATAATGCTCCCCTAACGTCCACCGCTTAAACACCTGGGGCTGTACGATGTTGCCGTACCTACCCTCATATTCCACGTTACAGGCACCGTACTTGATGAACTGCCGGTGAAACTTGAGCAAAGCAGAAGATTCAGGTATCGTGACCTTAATCCCCATCCCTATGGCGATACCAACTAAAAACTCAATACAAGCCCGTTGGTAAGCCCATTCCTCATCTGGGGATACGTCTATACCGTATAAGGCTATTTCTTGCTGGTAATTAACTTCTACTATGCTCTTTGGTTTTTTTTGGAACGCTACCATCTCAGTTATAGCTAGGGCCAGTACGTAAGCGATACTTGATTGAAAATACTCCCCAACCACTGGAACAACCCTATCAAAAGGATAGGAGATAAGACCAACATTATCCACAACATCCTTCTCCAAAACACCTTCCTGCACATATAATTTATGATCCTTTGAATTAGCGCAGTCAACCAACCTCCCGCTTCTACCCTCATCAGGGTAATAATCAGCAGGACGATGTGACTTCCTATGAAACTTCTCACCGTCCCAAAATTCAATAAAATGCTCTGCCAGCTTCAAATCCCACAAGATAGGGTCGTGCATTTCAAACAACCGTGTATACCTCTCCCAACCTTTCCCATCCCAAGGCATACCCCACTTCTCCCAGGTTGGGTCATCCCACGGGGCATCATCGTAACTTGACTCACTGAATCCTATAACGGCTACTTTCATTCCCTAACCTTCTCGCCACACCACGGGCAATAAACAAATTTCTTAAAGTAATTCTCATCCACATAATTGCCGGTCCTAACCTGATCTAGGATTATAGGACCATTGATTTTCTCTATTCCAGACTCCCAATCAGGACAACTACAATACCTGTTTGAACACCCTATTGTTATTTCTGTAAACTCGTTGGGGTTAAATGTCTTCATAATGGTAACGGCTCTTCATCTAACACGTTAATATCTACCACCTCGGTAGTCTCCTCAATGGCTGGTGCTTTCTTTTTCACACGGGCGTTTAATTTTGCTAAAGTTTCCGCAAAATCCAATACTGGTTTCACACGGTCCGCTGTGTCCTTCGGTAGTAAAGTAGATGCCATCTTCACAAACGACATAGGTGACTTCCTTGCCGCTTCTAACATCAACGCCTGTCCAATCGTCATACCTTCTTCCCATTCCAACTGGTCTAACTTCTTTCCCTCGGTCATTTTGGTCCATAAGGCAATAATATCCGCTTTAAATGTTTCCCCAAACTCAATCTCTGCCTTTGTTGGCGGTGGTGTGTTATCACCAAAATTAGCCAAACTGTTCGGGTGCATCTGCCTTCCGTCTTTACCCTTGGTCATACCATCTTTCCCTTCAAAGGCACACAACCAAGGTTCACAGTCTTTGGCACCGGCATACCACTCTCCTTAGCATCCTTGAATATGCTCTGTAACTCCTGAATACACGCCTGTTCACTATGGAACGTCTTAACTATCTCGGCATGTTCAACCCCAACATCGGGTGGGGTAATGCTCATGTGTATCATAAATAACAACCAGATCATTTCTTCTCCTCATGGTATTGCTTCCAGATGTCGGACTGCGGGTTGTGTAAAAGGTCTTCTATGTCCCCGGCAATCTTGTCAGCGTAGTATTCAGGGGCATCTAAATCATGGCAATACCTCAACCGCTCATAAACAACAGCCTCAATCTTCTCACGCCTGTTCATTCCGACTCCTTCCAGTTGATTTGGATATTCCCTTTATGGTCGTAACCTCTCTGTAATACCATAGTCTCTACCATAGTACCCCAGGTACTTGGCACACCTGTCTCCTCATCAAAAGGATCAGTCATTAAGGCTTCTCCTGCGCTATAGACTCGTTCCTTCTTTTTGTGTTGCGTCTTTTCACGTACAATCTGTAACTGTCTTCCCATTCCTCATCCGTTAGTTCAACACTTGCCAAAGATTCTAACATACCGCAGATACGCCTTCCGATTTGCTCGTAATTTTTTAAATTTTTTGGGGGATTTTCTGGGGGGTCAATATACGCTATCTCACCCTTGCTCGTAAAATATGGGATTTTTTCGGGAGAATTTGAGTGTGGTAGACACCCATTCTCACCAACCCGGCCGCCTTCAGCCTCCCCCCCCACCCCCGCAATTTTCGCAATATCCACAATTAATATTGAACTAGCAACGGCCCGGACGACAGCACGTTTCATTCCTTCCTGTTTAGTGTTTAGATAGGCGTGGAGCAGGCTGTCTTCTATTAACAGGCTTAATTCTTCATAGGTTGTGGCGTAGAGGTGAGCATCCAATGGTTCGTTAGTCTGTATGTTGCACTTCTTCTTCTCCTGCTTACCCATGTCTTTTCCCTTATCAATTAATATTCCCCATCAAACTACCAGTTAAACGATTGTAACGCAACGATTATCTGACACGTTGGGCTAGCCAGGTTTGTCTCATTTATCAGCAACTATTTTCAGTTTATTTTGCTTTGCCTATTGACAGCAGCATTATGATGATTTATATTGTTAATAGTTAAAGACGATTAATCATACAAGGAGACTAAACAAATGAGACGATTCCACGAAATAGAAAGCATAAAACATAATAAAGCAAATTATTACTATATTAAGATTGATGGTAAATGGGAACATGGTTTGTTACGCAGAATATTAGGCCGAGATTACCTATCATTCCATCCGGATTACCAATCCACCAATCACGGTTGTATTGATATTCCTTTACCTTTTAGAACTAACCGTGTTCCATCATATTCTATATTGGATTATTAATCATACAGGGAGACAAAATGAATAACTACAAAGCATTTTATAGAAACAAAACAGTAGAAGTACAGGCGGAAACAAGTTATAAAGCGCAACAAATTGCTAGCAAACTATTAAAGGCAAAAAAAACCTATGATGTTACGGTTTTGTTATTAGATACAATCCATAATCCCGCTATCTTATAAGGAATACAATAATGAAAACTGTATTTAATAATGACATGGTATGCCATGTTTGGGCGCAACAAACACAGGATAATGGCCGGAATGCTAAAAGTTCAATATTCTTTGAAGGCGACACAATCTATTCTTATGGTAAGCATTTCTGGATAGGTTATTTCGCTGAAAGAGATGCAGTTCTATTGAATAGTTCTAAATACTCAGTAACCACAAGCTCGCATCAATGGGCTGTAGAATCGGCAGTCGATCATCTTAAAACCTTTACCGTACCATATCGGGATAATCACGCTGGAAATATGAGGCATTATATTGATATGATTGAATCAGCTATGAATACTGCTAGTAGATCAAAACGATCAAGTTATCTAAACTCCTATGATTCGGCTATGTTTCATATTAAAAGAGCTGGCGATCATTTTCAGGAGTTGTTGTCCTATTCTAAAACATTTAATGTTTATACCGAGTATCAATTCCCAACACAGCAAAGCGAAACAATATTAACTAAGAAAAAGGCTAACGATGCGAAATGGGATAATCCCAAAGAAGTTGCGAAACGTGAGAAGGCTAAGCTGGCTAAGGAACGGGCAGAACGTAAAAAGAATATTAATGATATTCGAGATAGGGTATTCCGTTTCCGTAACGGTAACAATTTTGTAGGTTATGGAATGAGTTTCCCTGTCTTACTGCGCTTGGATAATGAAACGGTTAAAACATCTCAAAACGCAGAGATGCCTGTCAAGTTTGCCAAAGCTATCTGGCAGATGGTCGCTAAGTGCAAATCATCGAAAACAGTATTTAAGCCAAATGGTAAGACTATACACGCGGGTCATTTTCAGGTTTCAAAGATTGACGACCATGGCAACTTAACAGCCGGTTGTCATTACATCAAATATGGCGTTATTAAGAATATGGCACGCCAGCTCAATTTAATCTAATACTAACCTATAGCCTGGTCCGGAATAATGGACTAGGCGACAACTCACAGGGTCAAAATGAAGTACATTAAGTCAAATACCACAATACACCTTACTGACTACAGTAGTGGTAGAACATTATGCGGTAAAATACCAGACTATATTAATGGATGGGTGAGAATAACTGGTGAAGGTTTGACTTCCTGTAAAGCTTGTATTAAAAAGAGCCAACACTTAAAACCATTCCAAAAAGGATAATATTATGGCATCTATAAGAAAACAGCTTGAAAACGTAAAAACAGAGAAAAAGACCAGACTGGTCCAGTTCCATTTAAGCACTATGCAAGACCGCATACTTAATCTAGTGGTTTCGTACTGGGGCATTGAGTCAAAGAGCGAGTTGATCAGGCGAAGCCTAGCTCACACTCTCTCGAAGATCAAGGACCCTGAACTTTTAAAAATGATAAGGGACATAAAAAATGAAAGCTAAAACATTCTGGTTCATAACTGGTTCATTATGGGGCTTGACAATCATTCTGACAGTCTATACCGTGGTTGTCGCAGTCCAGAATCTATTTCTTAATCTTTTAATAAAGGGGATACAATGAACGATGCCGAATATAACCACAAAGAAGAAGCACGGGTAAAAATGTTAATGCTTTACCCTACCCTTAGTCTGTACGATAAAGAATATCTATTGCATGTATTACTGGCAAACGATACCATGCTGGTATACGATTCTGACGATAAAAGCAGGCGATTAATAGATTATTTCAGTATGAATGAAGATTGGGACGTAAGTGAGGATGGACTACAATTAACCTTAACAATGGCGGTATAAAAATGAAAACACTCTCAACCATCAAATCAATAGGCGAATGCGATAAAGTACTAGGTGAGTTACAGGTTCAACTGGCAGAACAGGCCCAAGCACTTACCGACCCTGTTAAAGTGGCTAGGAATGCTAAGGATAGGGCTAAATCATTAGAACGACACGGTAAGCCCAGAAAATCCATGCATTACAAAACTCAAGAGTATATCGACCAAGTACAAGCCATTAAAGCGAAGTACATAGCGGGAATTAATCGTTCTGGAATGTGTGAAGTTGAGTTTGCCGATCTGCCAATGGGAACATTCTTTAAATGTCGCCTGCAAATGACCAAGTCCTGTTCTATTGATATGTACACCTTAATCAAATCATGCGGGTTAAGTGCTGTGATAGTGGGTAAATGCTTTGATCAGGGTAGTATGGTGAACCTTGCTATGGATAGGATGGTATTAACGCAAAGACCTAAAAAGCCTTTATTGTCGGATGTACCTAACCCGCCAGGCTCTAAGCGAAACAGGAAAGAAGTTGACGTTGACGACTGGGAATTTTAAAAACGCAGTTTTTAAGAAACCAATTTTAATTGGAGTTTTAATATGACTTCCCAACAAAGAAGAAAAAAGAGAAGGTTGCGACTATTTAAAAACAATCCCTTCTGTCACTGGTGTAATTGTAAGCTGGTCTGGATTGATTATGGCAGGGGTGAGAAGTTTAAACAGCCGAATAATATTGCAACCATCGACCATTTTTACCATAAAGGCGACCCACGCAGGGTCAACAATACTATCCCTTCTGTGTTAGCCTGTGGTCAATGTAACAAGGCCAGGGGTACACAGCACAATAAGGAGATGCAATTAAAGGAGAAACAGCTATGAAAGAAGATTTTTTAATTATTAAAAATGCCATTATAAAAAGCGCAACAATAACAACCGATGATCACGGTTCCCTTGGTTCGTGGGTGGCTTTGGATTATGGTGATAATTCTGGGCAGTGTTTTGGTGGTTACGCCCTATATTTGCCAAAATCCTTTAAACACCACAGCATGAAAACTGGTGCAGCAGGACATTGGATTTGGCGTGTTATGGAAATAGCGGGGGTCACGGCATGGTGTGATTTAAAAGGTAAAACCATTCGTGTTAAGGTTAAAGATAGCCAATCAACAATTACAGCTATAGGGCATATCGTGTCTGATAATTGGTTTGACCCTGAAGAAGAATTTAAAGATTTGGAGGATTAACCATGATTTACTTTATAATTATCTATCTGGTATTATCCATGTGGTCTGACTAACAGGAAGACTTGAGAAAAACGAAGTTTTGAACTGGTCTGACTGAAAGGAACTAAAATGTGTCGATGGGTATATTACAGGTGGAAGTTAAGAATGTTTTGGTCTGGTAGGATTAAAGAACCACCGGAAGAACCTTTTTTGTGTCCCAGTATGATAGATTCAGTACCGGATTGTTTGGTATTTTCTATAAACTGGGGTTTGGTAGTGTGGTTAGTTTAGACTGATTTCATCGGGGAGGTAGCGTTGGTCCGGATACGGGTCACCTGCTTCCCTTTGATGTTTCAGGTATTCAAGAGCAATATCCCTAGCCGCTTCCCAGTCATTGGTTGGCACGGTAAAATATCCATCCTCTGCCATACCTTCCATCACCTTATCCACATTCTTTGGTAGTTTGTGGTCACAGATCATCAGAAAGCCACAAGGGAAAGCACCATCTCCGGATGGAAATGCTAGGCATACGTTAGGAAAGTTTTTCTGCTCAATCCTGCAGACGTTGTTTAGGGTAGGTTCTTCCATGCTATACATCTTAGCCCAGGCCATAAACTTATCCACATTAGAGGTGACTTGGTCAGGGCTATCTTCATCATCTCTAATCATTCCTGATCCTTGAAACCAACAGTTTCATATCACCATGCACATAATACAGGCTAGGGTTTTCCTCTAAACTATACGGCATCAGGCATTCCCATTCTTCACGGTCAGCCCTGTAAAGCAAAACGGGATGTTTACCAAGTGTCTTGGCCTGCTGACATGCCTGATCCCACCACTTCATTACGTCACCTTGGGTATATTTGATGCGCCTTTTAACCTCTATGGCCCACAACTCCCAGACTATATCAGCACCACCATCGCGAGTCTGGTCCAAAGTGCGGGAAAGGTCAACGCCTAAAAGGTCACCTAGTAACTGGCATACCTCACGTTCACCCCTTTGTCCTTTGTCTCTGGATGCTTTACCACCCATTAGAAATTAGTCCTTGCAAACTCACCATAGTATTCCTTAGCCGCAACATCGTAGGCTTTAGCGGCATCTACGTTATTTTCAAACCGACCTAAACACTTGTTTTTACCGTTGACCCTGATATTCGCCACCCACTTTGAAGTCATTGACGGACTACTCACGCCCTTGAATTTTGAAGTCCCACCGATTTTCCCTCTACGGTTCATGCCATTCTGTGAAACGGTACAAATACGCAGATTGGATTTTCTGTTGTCCAGGCCATCCCTACTAATATGGTCTACACATTCCCCAAGTTGGGCATTCATAATTTCCCGGTGCATAGAAACCTTTTTCCCTTTTTCCGTTCTTGTAGCATACCGCCTGTCGGATGTTTTTTTGCCACTAACGCACCAATTAAATTGATTCAGATATTTATAATCCGAATCGTCAACAACCGCAAACAACCCCTGTGTCAATTCTATCTTACGCATACAACTCTCCATTAAAATCTAAACCAGTCAAAACATCTAAATCTCATTCACCTAACTCAAAACCAGTTAGGTGTAGCCTCTTTTAGGGGATTTGTCCTTTAGCGATAAACTTAAATTTCTGGACATCTCTTTTACATAGTATCACAGAAATGGGAACCTTGCGAAGAAAGTTTTAAGGGCTTTTGTTTTCATGGGTTTATAGGGTGTTTCTGGTTTGACAGTGTTTGGTGATTTCTTCATTTTAGGAGTAAAAAGACTAAGCTGGTGTGTACCCTTTTCACTGTTCATCGGACTTGCAACCCACACATTGGGTTGTACGGTCAGGGCCAGCCTATAAATTCTACTTTTTAGTGTTAAAATGGGTTATCATATCCTCACGCATTTTCCTACCCGCGATAGCTATTTGCCTGGATAAGCTATCCTTCTCAAACTGCGACAACCGATCAGCATTGGTTGATATGCTGTCAGTCTGCCATTCATAATTACGTGTCATCGGTGTTTCTATGGGGCTGATATTGTAGATAACGTCTGTTAAATCTTCTTTTTTACTCCTGAATACGGTTGACATGTATCCTTTCTCAACACGCCCAGGATCAACCCCTATAATAGTTTCATAACAACCAGCACCCGTTTTAGCCTCTACAGCCTTTAAAGGATTCAAGCCAGCAGATACAGCCGCGACACCAGCCGTTCCTATACCCAACTTCTTTAGAAAACTACGCCTGTTAAGTTCCATTTGATTATCTCCTTAATTTGAAAGTAGGCCACGGGGAGTGTGTTAGCTCCCCGATAGACATGGCCCTTTTGGGCTAGTGCATCCGACCCTGCTGCCCCAGGTTATTAGCAAACCACCGGATGCTGTGGTATTTGAATTTAAGGCAAGGGGGCTGTGCCAACTCCCATCATCAGCTATAAGCACATTCAGCATCATAGCCTAGTACCTGACTCTCGCCCACCGATTCAGGGCCAACCCCCCTACCAACCGTTTGTTCCCTCTTGCTTAATGCTGAAAGTCTACAAACGGCTTTTGAGCTTGTAATTTGCTATATCTAATTTGCGCCTATCATCTTCAAGTTCACACGTTAGCTGTTTGAGTTTTTCGTTTTCTTCTTCAAGCTCATCCCTTCGCATTGGCATAGAAACAAAAGCTCCCATGTCTTGATTTGCCTGTTCCTTCAAACTCTCAACTTCTCTTTCAAATTCTTTATACTTTTCAAAGCAATACCGCCCCCTTAGTAGGTCGTTGCTAAATTTATAAGAAGATGCAGATTGTTTTTCTAATAGGACTTCTTCCTTCAAACTCTCAATAGTGGCGATTAGGCTGTCAAACTCTTTTCTTTTAAGCACCACCTGTTTCACATACTTAGCAAGGTCTGTTTTCAGTCCTGCAAACTCCTCATCCGTCAGCACAAGTTTTTCATTCATTTCTTTTCCTCAAGTTGATATTTGAAGTGCCATTTATCACGCCATATAGTTTTGGTTTCTGTCAATGAAAGAATAGTGCCTACTTCTTCGGGTGTCTGTCTCTCAATCACCTCAATCCCAATTACCGTGTAAACTTTTGCCCGCTCCTCCCCTCTAAACAACTCATCACCGAGTTTGAATTTTGGCGGAACAAGCCTGTATGCACCAGTCTTTCCCTTATACGGGAAGTCGTGGACATAAAGCGTAAAATGGCCTTCCGTTGCCTTAGCAATATATTTTTCTTTATTGTTAAATTTTGGTGATACTTTGAGGTACGCAGGCCCCACCTTCTCAAAATGATAAGGCTTGCCACCTTCCCAAACTGGCTCAAAGTTTTCTATATGAACTTTCATCACTCACCGCCTTCCATACTCATAAAAACAGCTTCATAAAATGCTTCTTCTAAGTCTTTATGCTTAACAGCAAAGGGCGTGTTAGAGTCAATCATAATATCGACAGTAACTCCGTAAACATCTCCAAGCTCCCCATGCCTGAACCAGTGAATACTAAATTCTAAATTTCTCTTTACAACTTCATTTTTAACCGCCATAAATCCTGCGGGGGAATTGAAGAAGTCTGTTAGCTCATCAACACACATTGGCTGACCATAAGGATTTTTCCATGCGGTATGTAATAACTCAAACCCACAGAAACCAGCCAACCATTCTGCTTGCTCTTGCTCTGACATTTGTTTCCAGTTATTCATTTGTTGCCATCCTTTTCTGTTAGTTCAGGGAAGCAGTCAGGGCAACCGTTTTTGTAACATTCGGTGTCTTTATCTTCTATTTTTGGAGGCTCCGGTAAAGGTTGCCAGTGGGTGGGTAGTAGAAAATCTTGGCCTTGTGAATTAAATCTGCTCCATCCATAGGTGGTTTTAGCAAGGCTATGTTCACCCCATGATGCTTGCCAGCTTATTCTCCATGTCGATTTTCCAACAATTACATAACTTCCATCCTTTGGTGCTGTCTCAATCGGTTGCCAATTATTCATCTGGTATCTCCATCGTTCAGGTTTCCTGAAGGAGCCAAATCAGGGATTTGGAGGTATGCCAAGGCACAGGCTTTGATGTGACCGTGTTGCACCGAGTGATAAACCTCTGTGTGTCCGATTCCTGCAATTTCGTCAAACTGAAATCGTCCATAGTTCCAAGTTGGCAACCACCCTCTCCGTTCAGCATCTTCAACCATCAGACCGAATGTGGGCCAATCGTAGAAACTATTAGCTCCTTCAATAAAACCGTCTTTTGAGAAGTGTAACTCATCACCACACTCAACAAATTCACCGCCTAACTTCTTAGCAACCTTTTCAGCAAGTTCTTTGTCATTCATCAGTCACCTCAATCCCCAAAGCCTTTAATCCCGCTGTGAGTTGGACTATGGCTTTTGTTTGAGATAAATTCCCATACATTATTTTAGCTTTTCGACTTTCACCACCAACCATCGTACACATTCTGCAAATGATATTTTTATTGCCAACCTCATATACAAAGTGGGCGTAGTCTATCCCTTTCTTCCACAACTCAGGCCACAGCCATTCCTCTTGAAGATCAAGGGATTTGCGGAGGGGAGGTAATTCTCTTTGATATTCCATATTTTCATCATGCCAGCCCTTGAATGATTGCCCTAAATCAGCAATATGACACCATTTCCACCCCTTAACCTTAGTAAAGAATAATTCATCTAGTTTTTCAGGATTCATTTTGTCTCCTTGTAGTCTGGTAGTCTACGCCTCATACAGCCTGCCCGTTCCAGTTGAGGATAATCCAGATGAGCTTGAAGCATTGCAGTCTTGCAGTCCGGCATGGTTCTATGCTTAGAGGTTATTGTAGACCCATCAATCATAACGAGCCAAAGTATTACAAGAAATTCCATTTCAGTCAATGATTAATTGATTCGTCCATATCACCTGGCTGTACGCGGCAGATATGTAAAGCCATATCAAACCCGTTGTCAGCTTCACTAATATAGGCATGACCAGCCTTTTCCGCAAGGCCAAAAGAGATATAAGTTACAACTTCACCCAGACCGTTCATAATAGGGCGTTTGTCGTAAGCACCAGCTTGAGATATTACCGGCACGTACAGGTCAAATTCAAGTTCATTCATTGTCAACCTCCTGTTTAATTTTTAATGCGTAGCAGGGGGCGGTTGGGTCTTTTCGTCTAGTTTTTAATTCCTCGAACCCCAGCACTAGAGCCTTATTAAGATCATCAAAGTGTATTGAAATAAATCCATTTTGGGGCATATATGGGTCTGGGTTACCATGTTGGCAACAACAACCATATGTTCTAACTCCCCCCAGCCACAGTTGTTTAATTTGTGGAACAAGACATTTATCAATTTTGACTTCCTTGGGATTTGGGGTCGTATCTTTGACAATCCAGGTCGCGTATGGGACACTAAGAATTTCATACTCGCCCCGCTTACACATCCTGCATATCCTCCATTTCTGTTTCATCCATTAATTTTGAACCGCCACCTGTCATCATATCCATTGACTCAACAACTTCAATCCACCTGTTTAATAATTGAGTGTGTTGATCTTCGGTAATACTTGTTCCGTCATTATTAAAAACAAAGTGATCAAATTTAATTCCCTTCATTTTTCATTTTCTCCACTTTACGCTCAAGTTCAATCATCTGTGCCTGTAGCATACCCACCGTGTTCAATAACTGTTTGAGAATGACATCCAGATGCAACCTAACAGGCCATTGTTGCCAGTCTGGTTGGTTAGCCTCTATAATCCTTTGCATGGACATATCGCCCTGTGTGTGGATATAGTCTGCGGATTTGCCCAACACATACTGCATATCAACCTGTGCTGGTACTTCTCCCAGCCGCTTGTCCGTTAAACCATCCTCTATTGCCTTAATGTCTTCCGGTGAAGGGTCAGGTTCAAGTTTGTAAATATCATCGTTCATTTATTTTCTCCTGATGTGTTACCGTTGTATTTTGGGTTGAACTTTTTAATATAGTAATTCTCTAACTCTATCAGGGATTTGTGTGTACCGGCATACCGTAACAATGTAACCCTGTCAAATATTTTGAATACTCTTTTCTTAGGGCGTTTGTGGTCTACCCAAGTTTGTCCTTTTTTCCGACCCTTCTGCCCAGGTAGTACAAGTTTTCCATCAAGCCCTATATGTCTAGGAATCCCATACTTGTGGGTTGTTACACGGTTGACCATGTGGATTGACTTCCCAACATAAACACACACACCATCATCCCAAAAAAAATATATCCCCTGACCGTCCACCTCGTCTACTGTAATTGACAAATCAAATAATTCTTTGTGACTTTTGTGTGGTGTCATAGCTCAGTAATTCGCTGGGTTTTTCGGTTAAAATTCATTGGGATAGGCTGTACTATTGCTCCACCCCTGTTCTTAAATATCTTAAGATGCGTAGCCCCAGCTTTACTCTCGTACAAACCACAGGCAACGTGCGCCTTGTGGACAAGCTGCATGGAATCAGCAACGGTTTGCATACTGGGGGGTCCGTCATAGCCATCGCGATTAAGTTGCGCGAGGATGACTGATTTAATGTCAAGTCTGCTACACGCTCCTTTAATTCGTTGAACCCAGTTCCCGTATAACGCATAAGTGTTGAGTGTGTGTTCGTCATCTTTCTTCGACACCTCCCCTATATAGTCAATAAATACGCACTTAATACCATGTTGAGCATGATACTGGTGAATAAGATTAATCGTGTTGTCAATAGTTTTTTCCTCACAGCCAGTAACGTGTAGTTTGCTGTCCGAAAGTGCGGCACTAGCGTTGGAAACATTATTATGTTCGTCTTCACTTGTTTCACCTAGTTGAATGTTATCAAGTAATGTGTCCGATCCAGATGCCAGCATCCTCTCAAGTAACTCATCCTCACCCATCTCAAAGTTTATGTACAGGCAAGGGATACGTTGCTTTACACCTATGTTCCAAGCCCATTGTAACCCCAGTGCGGTCTTGCCAAATCCAGACGGGGCAGTTATGAGATTAACAATCTTCAAGCCTTTCACCACATTGTCAAAGATCGGGAACAGCGTTCTAATTCCATGTATTCCAGGGTTGTTCCTTTTGTCCTGTATGGTGTTACAGATTTCCCCGATGTCGGTGGGGCTGTATGTATCGTCACTTCCCATATTGAACTTTTCCAGTACCGCATCTGTTCTGGATCGTAGGAATGAATCTGCCTCTTGAAAATCCTCAAGTTGAGCCGCATGTTGAGAAAAGGCAACGCCAAGCTGATAGATTTCCCTGGCATACGCGTGTTCGCGAACTTTTTTAGCCCAGTGCGGGGCTGTGGTTCCTGTGATTGCATTGTCAAACAACCTCATCAATAAGATTTTACGGTCTTCACTCTCACCATCAGAGAATGTTACTTCTTCTATTTTCTCACCAGCCTGGGCCTTCTGCAACAGCTTGGTATATACCGCCCTGAAATCTTCGTTGAAGAAATAGGACGGGTCAACCTCTGAAGCTACACGGAAAATATAGTCTGGCCCAGCCATCAGGCTACAGACTAATTCCCGTTCCGCTTCCCGGTGATATGGTACACCGTCTAACTCTTTCATCGTTTACGCCTGTAGTTTTCTAGTGATTCCCCCTGCTTTTTGGTTTCCTGTTTCCGCATGTTATGGAAACGGTCAAAGTGTTTACGCAACTTCTTCGGGCTTTGGCAGTTAATGGTCCAGAACGGGTCTTGGTGAGCGTAGATAATAGCGTCACGTATGCTAACATGGCTCCGCTTATCAATCTCCCGCATCAGACGAACTTCCTTAGCCCACATATCCATATTAGGTTCAACAATATCATTTGTTGCCCGTATCGTGTCCAGTATGAACTTGGCTGTTTGCAAATCTTGGTCCGAGTATTTCGGCTTCGGTTTGGATTTTGGGACCACTGGGTTTTCCGTATTGTGGGCTTCCTTCTGTCCATTCTTCAGGTGTGCAATTTCCGTCCGGATCGCAACCATCTCCTGCAAAAGTTGGACTTGCATCTGGCTTATCATGTTTAATCGCTCGTCTCCCAAGTTCTTGCACGGCATCCATTTTCTCCTTTTCTCTGTCAATAATCAACACAGCCATCATAGAATAGATAGCGTTGTCGAGGTACGCATCGCGCACCGGCTCGTTAAGTAGTTTCTTGTTCCGGAAGAAGTTTTCAATCCTCTCCCACTTGTCCTGCATCCGGATAGTAACGCCAGCCAAAGGGGGAAGGTGTAACCTTACACAACCCATAATGTTGGCTAGTGGGTCTTCCTTGGTGGCGTAGTCCGTGTTTTTCTTATCATGCATCTGCTGTATTTCTTTTAGTAGTTCATTGAATTTAACATTCCTCATATTCCACATACTCCATCGCATTCATCGTTAAACATATTGGTCTGTCCTATATCATCATCGGTGAAAACAGCCTCCTCTAATGGTATGGCATTCCTGTGTAAGTAGCTAGTAAAATCTTTAGACATATTTCTCACCTCGTTGTCCCATTTAATCGCTTCTTTGAAATCTTTGGGCTGGTTCTGTTTCATATCCTTCCAGCGCATATTGTCTGTGTAGGGACAGAAGATACACGCTGACTTTGCCGGTTCTGGGTAGTTGTTTTTCTCCATCCAGTTCAAGCAATCCTGGCGGTTCATGCCTGCATCAATGAGGGGATGGCGTTTCAAACTCCACTTGTTAGTAGAGTCTTTCATCCTCTGAACTTCGTCAATAGATATGCCAACCCACACCGTAGCGATTGGACCCTTTGTTCGCTGCCTCGGCTCAAGCCCTAACAGTTCCCTGATCTTTTTCTCTACAGGCATGGTTTTATAATACTTGGTGCAACGCCTCTGTCCCATACCCTTCACGCCATCCTTCATGATATAGAACGGAACCATATCCATATCATCCGACAGGTTGCCATATTTTGTGCGGTATATAGGGAAGGACACCTGTGTTTCAAGCCAGTTCAGGTGAGTATAGACATGGGCGGGTTCATGTCCAGTGTCAGCAAATACTGCAAAGTCTACCCTGGGGGTTATCTCGCCCTTCTGGGCTAGTAATGCCATAGTTGTTGACTGAACGCCTGCCCCCAATGAAATTATATGTTTCATTCTTCCTCACTTTGAATTTTGACTCTTCTCATAACTGATTTAGAAATTTGTTTAGCTGGTCCCATACACCCGACATTTCCAACGATGTAAATTCTCTTCTTACACTTCGGGCATTTCCAGGCATCCTCACCCTCATGTTTGTAATGCTCTGGCGCATCCATTCTCCTGTGGCACCAGTTACATAATAATGTATCACTCATCGCAAAACCTCAAGTCATGTATCCGTTTAATATAAATACCCAGTATTCCAAAATCTAAAAGTATAATCCCCTGCTGTGCCGTTACGATCCATAGTGTTATCCAAAAAAACTGTAGTAGTATACCCAAAGATATGCCTGGAAGCAAGTGTCCATAACAAACAAGCCAAATGCTGTACAGGGTGACGGTTGACATTGCCAGTTCAATCCACAGCATTCTTCACCTCAAGTTTGAAGATACCCTTAATAGCTGACAGGGGTATATCATCCCTGCCTGTACCCATGCCGTTAGAGGGGTCGTAGTTAGAGTAGGTACGCAGTAGTGACTTGTTGTGGATCGAATAGAATCCCACCGTCCTGGCTACTACAACCCGTGTGCCGATGGGCGCGGTAATATCCTGCCAACCAGAAGACTCCTGCTCGGCATCTATCCACTCCACCATAACCATGTCGAGATGTTTAAGGCTCTTTAAAATTGCACGGGTTTCTTTATTCATTTGTCTGTCACCTCAAAAGACCCGTCAGGTAAGGGTGTAACACGGATCGTAATGTTTGCATCTGGCGGGTAAGGCTTGTGATACATAGTCCAACCAGTGAATATAATTATCGAAGTTACACCTACAGCGATTATCCAATCGAGATAACTCATGCGGCACCTCCAAACATTCCATAGGGTTTGTATTTAGGTGCTTTCGCCTCTTTAAATCTCTTTAGCAAAACATCCTTGTGCGGGATGGTGTACTTCAACTTCATGTCTTTATCGTACACACGTACTTCGTAACAACATCCTTCAAAGTTCTGTGGTTTCATTGTCTCCCCTTATATGTTTTATAGGTTGCAGGAAACCAGTGGTCAACCGTGTACCGCACCAACACTGGTCTGCTAATGTCCGTCAAATAACAAACTTCCTGGCCCATGGATTCTGTGTGATAAACAATAAAGCCTTCCTTGGTTGGGCGGGTATGACACGGCACCATCGTAGCTGAATATGATGCCTCTAACCCATGCTCAAAGGAAACCTGTACCTGATTGTGTACGGCTCCCACGTTCCAGCCTGTTACCTTGTCAGAATTAACTGCTGGCACCAACAGCAGAATTGTTATGATAAGTTCGTTCATCGTAGAAATGTCTCCATAGGGTTTAGGTCGGCTTGTTTTACCCACCAGGACCAGTCACCGTTATCGTAGGGTTTCTTAAAGCACACCGTCCAGTAGTCACGATCCGCTATCCAGCCACGGAAATGGTATTCTGGGAATACACCCGTGATAAGCACGAACCTGTCACAGCGACCCTTACGGGCTGTCTTCTTTAGTTCAAGGTGGTTGTTATGGCCTTTGGATGTTTTGACATCTACCCTGTACCCGTCAACTATAAAATCATAGTCTCCAGGTACCATGGTGAAGTCAGGGTATTTATTGAAGTGTTTGGCGAACGCCATTTCTCCCAGCGATCCACGTTCATCACAATCGTAGGAGTCTTCAGGTTTGATTACATCTTTCCTGCCCTTTGCTCGATCCTCTTTCCTTCGCATCTTTGTTGTGTGTATTGCTATTGCTTTTTCATGCTCATTCAGCGTTACTTTCATTTGTTGTCTCCGTATCCGTGTTAAAGAAATACGGGGGTGCGCTAACACCCCCATACCATCTACAAACAATGCTATGTGACCAACCCCCTAGCAAGGGTTACGAGGTATAGCAGATGGTCACTTCCGCTGATTGATCAGAAGGGAATATCTTCCGTTTCCTTTGGTGGCGGTTGGAACAGTCTTTCGTTGTTCCCAGCCGATACAGTCTCACCCTTCGCTGAAAGGTACTGGATACCACGCACGTTCAGGTCAGTAGAAGACTTTGGATTGCCTTCCTTGTCGTTCCATTCGTTCATCACCAGTTCACCGGTAACATAAATGGGTTGACCTTTATTCAGGTTGGGACCGACATTCTCTGCCAGTTTGCCCCAGGCCGTACAATTCATAAAAAGAACAGAGTCTTTGTAACCGTTGATGGCGATACCAAAATTAGCTCTGGCGCGTTCACCGGTTGTGTTGACTTCTGCGTCACGGGTCAGATAACCCGCGAAATTACACTGATTAATTGCAATACTCATTGCATACTCCTTGCGATCTTAGCCCATTCATCGTCAGTAACCTTGTCTGGGCTGTCCACAGGGTTACCGCCTACTGCAAGTAGGTTTTGGTTAAGTGCCGCCAGCCTGTTTTCCTTATCTTTGAGGGTAGCACTTGGAAATTCCTTTAGAATCTTCTTTTGTACGATGTCTTTAGGTGGCATAACGTAGGTGGATATAGACCCATCACCTTTAGCCTGATCTACCATTTCTGGTTCGTCACCCGTATACATGTGGAAGGTTTTTAAATACCATACCCGCATAGCACTTGTCTGTGCGCCTAACAGGTTATTATTTCCACAGTTTCCAGCCGTGCGTACTTCGTAAGGCCAAACTGCGCCAGTAATGTGAGAGATTTTGACATCCATTACACACTCAACATTCCCACGGCTATCTGTTTGATGAGATACATAAGAAGGCATAACTACCAACCCTGTGTCTACACACGCTTGACGTAAGGATTTGATAACGTCATTTTCGCTGGCATAGTCGTACTTGGTTTTACCATAGTTCACCTTACCCGTCATCTTCACAGACTTGACATTATTCTTAATCTGGTTGATAGCTGTGGCAATTACACGCTCATGTGTTACTACTGTAGGTTCTTTTGGCTCCACTTCGGGAGTTGTTTCTTTCTTTTTAGGCATCTTAAGTTTAGTCCTTTATTTTGCACAGGAATGTGCGGTTACCTTTTTTGGTTGTTGTGTTTCTTTCCATTGAAGCCACATAATCATCAGAGGCTATATTATATTGGTCACACAAATCAACGGTCATATTTTCCCAATCCGTGACAGTCTTATCCTTGCCTTGTTTCCAGGTGAACAGGGTTTCTTCATCGTCACCTAGAAGGCTAGTACGTGTACCCATGTATTCCTTTAGATAAAATTCCAACTCTTTCATTTCATCAGCATTTTCTTTGCTCACCTTATTTACATATTTAAGAGAGGCTAATCTTTGGGCCATCAGCCTGAATTGTTTGGTAGCTTGCACACTGTCATCATTATCCTCAACCTCATAATACTTATCAAGGTTAGGAAGGTCAGCCTGTTCGTGTGGTGGTTCTTCATCACGATCCAGATAGCCCAGAAAGTCCATCAACCCATCGAATAGCTTGGCATGGTCTTCCTTTGTAAAGGTAAGCTCATATACCCGCAGTTCGGACCCCCCAAAGTAAGCAACGACATCCACTTGCATGATACCCGTTACCATAGACTGCCCGCAGGCTTGTATCCAGGTGTAGTCAGGTACGCCATCGTCCCACGCACTGTGCATCCTTGGCCCTACGTTCTTTATTTCAATTAAACGGCTCTTATCGGCTATGATGCCGTCACAATGACAGATAATACGTGGTTCATCAGGGTGAATCTGTGTCTCGGGGAATTCCACCCCCTGCCTGCCCGTTTGCTTTGAATATTCGGACAGAATGAAGGCTTCCATGAAGTTACCCACACGCATAGCCATGGTTTCCTTCACAGGAGGCATATTCCCCTTCATCTGGTGAAACAGTTCGGCCCTAGTTTTCGAACCATACCCTCGACCCAAGGCTTGACCGTAGCTGCTTGCACCAAGTTTCCCTTTGCGGAATTTGAGTTGTTCTGGTGTGATCGTCA
>Ga0233449_1001413_pt1 | contig 21806 bp, 22 predicted proteins | sample SI_124_October20_FD_183012 | JGI IMG/M metagenome (GOLD analysis project Ga0233449, IMG submission 183012) | Seawater microbial communities from Saanich Inlet, British Columbia, Canada - SI_124_October2016_200_MG | ecosystem: Environmental > Aquatic > Marine > Inlet | place: Canada: British... | reverse complement strand
TAATTAATCCAACTTCAAGCAAGACTCGCAATATTCTGGGAGTCGCATATTTAAGTCTTAAAAGATATGATGATGCAATAAATGAATTTAATGAGGAAATTAAAATTACCCCTCAAGGGTTTAGACCTCACAAACACCTTGGAACGGTTTATTACGAATTGGGTAAATATAATGAAGCCATTTCGGCGTTGAAAAAAGCGGTATCGATTGACTCTAGAAATGGTGATACGCGTGCGTTTCTTGGGTATTTATATGACCTTGTGGGTGATGGAGGAAATGCAGTGCTTCATCTAAGGCAAGCTATTTATTTTCTTGGTAAAGATAAAAAATTCAATGCTAAAGAGAAAGCTGATCAAATGCTGACTAGAGTTATTGGGAAGTATGGATTTATTGAAAGGGATCTACCAAAAATTTCTCAATGAATTAGACTATTAAGATTTAGAACAGTGTCTTCCTATTCCTATGCTAAGTCCTTTTATTAAAACTTTCCTCATCGTAGGTTCTTATAGATCATTCTGTTTAAAATAAGTTTTAGGCCGGTCGCATTGCATACGTACTCTCCCTCGCTCACTCCTTCGGGCTAACGCTAAGCCGCTTATTAAAAATACCGGCACTTCGTGCCTCCAAGTCCTCCTTCCGTCGGACCTGGTATTGTTAAACACTTACCTTAGCTTACTTAGCCCTCAGTCAATCCCTCAGTCGGTACTACTGCATGCTCCCTGGAGTAGGAGTGGAGTATCTATTTCTATATAAGAAAGGCAAGAAAGCATAAAACTTAGATCCTATTTGTCCCTCACCTTAACCCTCATAAACCCGCACTTGTTTGAAGTCTCGTGCCTACATAGCGCCTACACAAACAAAAAGGGCTATGAGACGAATCCCATAACCCCTTGTATTTATTGGTGGGCCGTCTCGGGATCGAACCGAGGACCTACTGATTAAGAGTCAGACTTTCATCCAACCACATTTTCTTAATTCAGTACTAAACGCTACCCAAAATGCTACCCAAACCAAAAAAGGACTTACAGCTGAAGCCGTAAGTCCTTGTAATTAGAGTGGGCCCAAGAGGGTTCGAACCTCTGACCACCCGGTTATGAGCCGGGGGCTCTACCAACTGAGCTATAGGCCCGCATCTCAATCAGCTTTCAATAAAACTACGTAGTTTTTTACTGCGGCTTGGATGACGTAGTTTTCGTAGAGCCTTGGCTTCGATCTGACGGATTCGTTCACGGGTGACCGCAAAATCCTGCCCGACTTCTTCAAGTGTATGTTCAGAGTCCATTCCTATCCCGAATCGTTTGCGCAAGACACGTTCTTCTCTGGATGCCAGCGTAGACAAAACGTTTAAGGTTTGATCTTTGAGATTTCTTTTGACCACCGCATCGATAGGTGAGAGAATTTTTTTATCTTCAATGAAATCTCCAAGATGGCTATTTTCTTCTTCGCCGATAGGCGTTTCCAGTGAAATCGGTTCTTTGGCGATTTTTAGCACCTTTCGAACTTTGTCAACGGGAAGAGACATTTTTATAGCTATCTCATCGGGGGTCGGTTCTCTTCCTAGTTCTTGAACGAGATGTCGAGAAACTCTGATGAGCTTGTTTATAGTTTCAATCATGTGCACAGGGATTCGGATGGTTCTTGCCTGATCGGCAATGGCCCGTGTAATAGCTTGTCGAATCCACCATGTTGCGTAGGTTGAGAATTTATACCCGCGCTGATATTCAAATTTATCAACAGCCTTCATAAGACCGATGTTGCCCTCTTGGATAAGGTCGAGGAACTGAAGGCCGCGGCTGGTGTATTTTTTGGCGATACTGACTACCAGTCGGAGATTTGCTTCTGCCAGTTCTCGTTTTGCGGTTTTTTCTTTTACTCTTCCGCGGGCAATGGAGCGAACGGTTGCCAGTAAGCTGTCTTTGCTGGTTTGTGTTTCTTTCTCAATCTTTTTAATTTTGCGACGCCCGCCTTGAATCTGTTTAATAAAACTATCGTACTGGGCTCGTGTGATTACTTTGCCAATCGGCAGTTTTACACTTTTTTGCTTGGTCCAGTTTTTTGCAAGTTTTTTCACTCCTGCAAGAGTCATGCGGAGTTGTTTTTCGATATCGCGTTCCTGCTTTCCAGCTTCCCGGTATTCTGCAGCGATTCCGTAAATTTTTTCAATGTTTTCATCCATGACATCATTAGAAAGTCCGAGACTTAAAATCATTTTCTCTACTATCTTTTGCTGCTTTAACGCCTGGTCGGTGACTTTTGCGAGCATTTTTTCTGATAATTTTCCACCCTCTATCCGATCGCGAAACTTTTCCAGTTTTTGACACTCGCCTTTGAGTGCTTTTACCCGTTTCTGCAGATTTTTGATTTCCTTTTTTTCAGCTGCCTCTTTTCCGTCTTCTGGCTCGGTTGCTTGAATGATGTTGAAAATCCGGACTTCCCCATTTTTAACCTGCTCAGTCAGGGATGTGAACTCACGAATAGTAAGCCCACAATTGGCAACTGCAGCAAGAACTTCATCCTGCCCGGCTTCAATTCGTTTAGCGATTTCCACTTCGCCTTTACGAGTTAGAAGAGAAATGGTGCCCATTTCGCGGAGGTACAACCTGACGGGGTCATCAATTGAAACAGAATCAGACTTGGAAGCCTGCACATCATCCTCAGCGCCATCTTTCTTGTCTCCCTTGGCGGCAGCAATTTTTTCCCCTTTTACAGAGGTGTCAACGATGGCAATTTCGTTTTCACTGAAAAGGGCCATGAGATCGTCGATTTGTTCGGGGGTGACGACATCTGAAGGTAAGACATCATTGACCTCCTCATACGTCAGGTAACCTTTTTCCTTGCCTTGTGAAACCAATTGATTGATTTCAGAAACATGAGTCAATTTTTCCATTGTGGCCATCTGGACAATTTCTCCTCTTACTCTAAGTTGTAATAAAACTGCATTAATGAGTTAAAGCTAATTGCATTTCACGAAGTTTATTTTGAAGTTCGCGCGACTTTTCTACCTGGCCGGCCATTTCAGCTTCGTTGCGTTGTTGTTTGACAATTTTAATTTTCGATTTGATGTGAACGTTATTAAATTTAGCGACACAATCCGAAATGGTTTTTTCAGGTGAATCAAACTCAATAGGTTCTAGTCCAAATTGGGTTAAACGGCCCCTGATTTCCGGGTCATCGGTCTCGTCTATGAGTTTGTCTATTTCAAGGTCCTCATCTTCATTGATCTTTTGCATGCAGGTCGTTGCAATAGATTTCAGTGCCGGATTGGAAAAGTCCTCAGGGTTAACAGCTTCCAGAACCCTTTGGGCGATTTCCTTATCGGAAAGAATTAGATGAACTAAATGTCTTTCCAGATTTAATGTGGAACTCGTTCTTGTTTCCGGGATATCAACCCTGGCCTGATTACGAGAAAAAGACTTTTTCAGTTCAGTTAAAAATGATGCATCATCAATTTTCGCCTTAAAAGAAAAGTATTCCAATAGTCCATTCCGCTCAACCAGGTTCTGAATTTTCCCAACCATGGGCAAGACCTTGTTGGCCATTTCCACCCGTTCAGATGGGGAACTGCCATTTTTGCCTGCAACAACAGTATCAATATAGGATTCCAAATAAGGCTTTGCGGTTTTAATTTTTTCCAGAAATTTTTCGGCTCCATTTTCCTGGATATACGAATCCGGGTCTTGCCCTTCCGGCAAAAAGACGGTTTTGACATGGATGCCTTTTTCGTGGAGTACCTCGAACCCTTTATCTGCGGCAGACCGGCCTGCATTGTCTGAATCGAATACCAGTACTACCGAGCTGGCGTAATTTCTCAGCATTGCAGCCTGTTTTGAGGTCAAAGCCGTTCCACAAGTTGCTACAGAGTTCAAAATTCCATATTGAGTGGCTCTCATCTGGTCGAGGTAACCTTCGACTAAAATTGCCTGATCTTCCTTGCGAATGGCTTGTTTGGCAATATCCATCCCGAATAGAACCTGGCTTTTTTGATAGAGCGGAGTTTCCGGCGAGTTCAGGTATTTTGGGTTATCGCCCTCTGCAATGGCACGACCGCCAAACCCGATAACACTGCCATGATTATCTTTGATGGGAAAAATCACCCGACCGCGAAACCGGTCATAGACTTTCGACCCTTCCTCTTTTTCTATGACCAGACCCGACTGCAACACTGTTTTTCGGGAAAGGTTTCCGGTTTTTTGTAAATGGCTGGTCAGTCCTTTCCATTCTGGCATAGCCCAACCGATGTTGTATTTATCCAGAACCTCTCCCGTAAAATGGCGACCTTTTAAATAGTCTCGAGCTGCCAATCCTGCTTCTGCATCGTTGAAGAGAGAATGGAAATATTTCGCCGCCAGTTCATTGGCTTTTTTAAGCTCTTCCCGTTCTTTATAAGCAGGGTCGTTCAGGTTACCTGTATTGGGCTTGGGAAGGGGAACGCCGGCGCTCTCGGCAAATTGCCGGACAGCATCTATAAATGAAATGCTTTGAATTTCCATTACAAATTTAAAGACGTTTCCACCTGCACCACATCCGAAACAGTGATAAATCCGCTTTTCAGAGCTGACCGTGAACGAAGGTGTCTTTTCTGAGTGGAAAGGGCAAAGGCCTTTAAAGTTTTTGCCGACTTTTTTTAAGGCGACATGCTGAGAAACCACTTCGACAATGTCGGTGCGGTCTCTAACTTCATCAATGACGCTGTCGGGGATGGAATAGTTCAATATATAAGAAAGTAATTGGGTATCTTTGTGTTTATGAAAGATACAAAGTTAATTTAAATATTCGTTTGCCAGATCCTTAATTAAGGCGTTGTCGGCTTTTCCTTTAAATTCTGGAACCAGAGTTTTCATGATTTTTCCAAAATCTTTCATACCTTCCGCACCCGTTTCTTTAATCACCTCTTGAATGCGGCGGCGCAAATCTTCTTCCGATACCTGCTCCGGCAGGTAAGCTTTTAAAATTTCCATTTCCTGAATTTCTTTATCTTTTAATTCAGGGCGATTGCCTTGTTCATAAAGCGCGGCGGCTTCTTTTCTTTTTTTTACTTCGCGACTGACAATAGTAAGAATTTCTTCTTCTTTAATGTCTTTTCGAGTGTCGATTTCCTGGTTTTTTACGGCAGAAATAACGCTACGGATGGTCTCAAGTCTTACAGAATCTTTAGACTTCATGGACTCCTTCATATCAGAAAGGAGTTGGTCCTTTAAACTCATAGGCTTATAACAAGGGCAAAGGTGGAAATATAGGTACCCAACAGGGTTTTGTCAATAGTGTTGGGAACATTCCAAACAGTTAAATATTTTATGGGAAATGCAGGGAAAATTTAATAAGTCCTTTTTTATCAAAAAGATAGGGCGGGCATGGGCCGGCGGGTTTTGAAGGACTGCTTAAATTAAATTTTCAAAGCAGCCCATTGTCTCACATTTTCATGCTTTAGAGGAGCATTTTTTGAAGATATTTAAATTTTGAAGCGAGGAATGTGAAAAACCTTGAAGGAATAAAATGATATTTTAATACCCCAAAAAGGTGTGGAAGATGGCTCCTCCGCCGACGCAGAAATAAACGAACGCGCCGAAAAGATTCCAGACGATTTCTTTCATACCGTTGAAGGTCATCCGACACCCCCATTGATGAGAAAGAAAAAGAAAGCGAGTGTGGTTACAGCTGTGTTCACAACCGCCGAGGCGATCAAAATTTTATGTGAAATGTTTACAAGGTCCATACGTCAGCCTCTTTTTTATATTTAATAAATGCGGTTTGTTACCTAATTTGAAAATTGCCTAATATAAGACACAAGCTGCCATATCTGGTCATCTTTAAGGGTTTTGAATCCCATCATTCCCGTCCCTTTTGATCCATTCTTGATTATCCAGAACAGTTGACCATCGGGTATGTCTTTCATCATTGCCTGACAGGCAAAGTTCCTTGGTTTGGGTTGCATCCCCTTTGCCATCTTGCCGCTTCCTTTACCGTTGGTACCATGACACTGGGCACAGGCCAATGGTTTTGCCTTTTTCTGGTAAAGCTCTTTCCCTGCGGCAATGTTTTCCGGAGTCGCGTCAAGTGGATTGGTTTGCTTGTAAATATTACTGGGAGCTTTAGGAGTTTTTCTTTTTTGAATGCAGTCGTCTGCCAAGGCAAAAGTGGGATATAGGAATAAAAAAGAAAACACGATAGTTGCTGACAAATAAATAAACTTTTTCGTAATACGCATAAGATCTTCTCCTCAATAAATCAGGTAATTGTTTCGGATTTCTTTGAAGCCATTCAGTTCTTCCTGCCAGCTTCCTTCTATTTCATCTAAAGAGAATGTGTCATCGAAGATGACTTCTCTCAAATTAGTGTTGCCATACAAGAGGTCAATCGCTAGTCGGTCACTTACAAATTCGTAAGGTTCGGTGCGCCACTTAAAATCTTTGGGATACAATTCAGCGATCGCACGAAGCAGGGCGATGGTGGTTAACAGCGGCTTGAACTGGTTTCTGTCGGTGACATGAATTTGCAGTCCGCCACAAACCTCACCGCCATGCTTTTGAAACATGGGTTGGAAAAACTGCGGACGAAATATTACGCCGGGAAGTTTTTCTGTATCATTTTCTATTCTCTTTAATAATTTATGCGGGTCGATGTAGGGTGCGCCAAAATTTTCAAAGGGACGGGTAGTGCCTCGCCCTTCTGATAGTTGCGTTCCTTCTATCAGGCACATGCCGGGATACACTACCGCAGTATCGAGTGTCGGCATATTGGGGGAAGGGGGAACCCAGGGCAAACCTGTTTCGTCATGCCACTGTTCGCGGTTCCAATACGTCATCGGTACCACTTTGAGTTCGCAGCCAATATCAATTTCATGATTAAAAAATAACGCGAGCTCGCCCACCGTCATGGCGTGGCGATTGGGCAAAGGGTATTGCCCTACAAAGGAACGATAATTTTTTGTTACCAGATTACCTTCAAGGGTTACTCCGTTGATCGGATTCGGTCGGTCGCAAACGATCATTCTTGTGTTGGACTTTTTACAGATATCCATACACTTTGCCATGGTGTAAATAAAAGTGTAATAACGCGCGCCCACATCCTGAATGTCGAACACAAAATTGTCGACTTCTGCCAGGGCTGCCGGGTCGGGTTCGAGAGTGTCTTCGCTCTTGCCATAGAGGCTGGATATGGTTAATCCAGAAACCGGGTCGATTTCGTTTTTTATTTCGATCATGTCTTGCGCAATTCCATAGAGTCCATGCTCGGGTGCGAAAAGCGCGTTCAAAGTGAAAGAGGGATGTGATTTAAAATGCTCGATCGAATGCCGATGGTCACTGGTAAGGCTGGTGTGGTTGACTATCAGTCCCACAGTTTTTCCCGTCAAAAATTTTTCGGGTTGCGCAAGAAGATGGTTGATTCCAGGAAGAGTCATTAGTGTATGGGGTTGGGATCAGGAGAATTTGTAACCTTTGGGAATAACAATGATCCCTGATTCTTTGTCGACAAAAAATCTTTTTTTGTCTGACTTTAAATCATAGCCTACTTCTGTTCCGGCGGGGATTTCAACATCCTTGTCGATAATAGCCATTTTAATTTTACAGTTTTTGTTGATTTTTACCCGGTCCATGACGAGGGAGCTTTTGACCTCTGCGCCGCTGTCGACCAATACTTCTCGACCTATAACCGACTCTTGCACTTTTCCGCCACTGATAATACTGCCTTCTGCGATGATGCTGTCAACCGCTTGCCCGCGTCGACCATCTTCATTGAAAACAAATTTAGCGGGAGGGGTGCCATAACTCGCAGTACGGACAGGCCACTTCTTATTATAAAGATTGAAGTCGGGTTGTACATTTCTCAGGTCCATATTGGCTTCCCAAAATGATTTTAAGGTTCCCACATCTCGCCAGTAACCGATTTCTTTTTTAGAGATTCCGGGAATGCGGTTCCTACGGAAGTCATAAGCATAGACTCGAGAGGTTTCGAATATTTTGGGTAAAATATCCTTGCCAAAATCATGGGATGAATTTTTATCTTCTGCGTCCTTATATAGGATGTCGATCAGGAAATCTTTATTGAACAGATAATTTCCCATCGAGGCAAAGGCTTCTTTTTCTCTGCCGGGAATGGGTTTGGGGCGCTTGGGTTTTTCCTGGAAACCGATGATCCGGTACTTTTCCTGCACCTGAATCACCCCAAAGGATGTTGCATCGCCAATGGGCACGGGGATGGCAGAAACTGTTACGTCAGCCTTCTTTTTAATATGAAAATCGATCATCTGTTGCAGATCCATCTTATAAATATGATCGGCTCCAAATACCGCGATGAGGTCGAAGTCACCGTCTTCGATCAAATTAATATTTTGGTATATAGCATCGGCCGTGCCCTGGTACCAACTGTCCCCCGTCCGTTTCTGTGCCGGAACCGGTAGGATGAAATGGTCGCGGATGACGGAACCAATTCTCCAGGTTTCATTTATATGTTCTGTTAGTGATTGCGATTTGAATTGGGTGAGAATGTAGAGGGAGTAAATGCTTGAGTTGAGGAAATTGCTCAATACAAAATCGATCAACCGGTATTTCCCACCAAATGGAACTGCGGGTTTTGCTCTATGTTGTGTCAGGGGATAAAGGCGATTGCCTTCGCCACCGGCAAGAATCATTCCTAGAACATTTTTTATTGGGCCGGGCATGTTGCCTTTCCCTCTGTCCTGAAGAGTTGCTTGGTTGGAAGAGGAGTCAGATTAAAACCTGAGTTTTAATCTATCAATTAGCTTCATACTAATGATTGATGAAGCAACTGTCAACTGCCAGGCGCAGGGCTATGAAACAGGTTGGGATTATCTGTTATTGGCACTATTTGAGAACACGCTATGATGGTTGCTGCCACCGCCCCCTGGGTTGGGGCCGCCGTTTAAGAGATGGATTCTATTTTTATAAAGAACGGAGTCTAGTCCATGCAACCCTCGAGTCATGGGTTGGAAGGTTTTCCATTTATTTGTTTTGGGATTATATCCTTCGTTTTCCACGAAAGTTCCTTCACCCGATTCTCCACCGAATACATGTATCCATCCATTTAGAAGTTGTGAGGTGATGCCACTGCGTGCTGTGGGCAAGGGCGCATGTTGGGTCCACTTTTGAGTTTTCGGATCGTAAGACTCATTTGAGTTGAGGTTGTTATGATAATTAACATCGATGCGCCCACCCATGACGAATAATTTTCCGTTTGCGACTGTTGCAGTGAGATGGTCTCTGGCTGTGGGCAAGGGCGACAAGGTTTCCCAGGAATCGGTTGCCGGATCATACACTTCATGGGCGTTGGTGTTTACCAGATTGAATAGTTTTCTGTGAGCTCCCCCGACCAAATGAATTTTGCCGTTGATGACTGCTGCTGCCAAGGCTCCACGTGCTGTCGGCATGGGTGTTTTGTTTTTCCATGTATGCAGATCGGGATCGTATTCGTAAGTCGTGTTTACCGGTTTCCAGAATCCACTTTCAAATCCGCCAATTACATAAAGCTTGCCATTGACCACAGAGGCTGTGGTGTGGTGCAGGCCATGGGGAAGGGGTAATGCCAGGCTCCAATTGTTCAATACGGGATTCCAAACATCGACCTGTTTGGTTACGCCTTTTGGGGTGAATCCCCCGAGCACATAAAATTTATCATTCAAGAGGGCTGCTGAGTTTTCCGTTCGAGTGGTAGGGGTTACCGGCAGTTGCTTCCAGGTTCCAAGTGTGTTGGAAGTTGCGGGGCTGGATATCAGAGAACCCAGGGTTGCTGTAATCAATATTGCAGCTAGGCGGTTCATGATTAATTGGATTTAAATGCAGTTTTGCCTTTTACGACTTGATCGAGTGTTATCAATTGTTCAAGAAGGTCGGGCACAAGGTCGAGCTTCACCATATTCGGTCCATCTGAAAGTGCTTTGCTGGGATCGGGATGGATTTCCATAAACAAAGCATCGCAACCCACTGCGACAGCGCCGCGTGCAAGATCAGGTACCATCTGACTTTGCCCGCCGCTTGTTGTACCTTGTCCGCCAGGTTGTTGAAGGCTATGTGTTGCATCAAATATCACCGGATAACCGTGGTCGCGCATCAACACCAGAGAACGCATATCGACCACAAGATTGTTGTAGCCAAAAGTAGCTCCGCGCTCTGTGAGTAATATATTGTTGTTACCGCTTTCTTCGAGTTTGACCACTACATTTTTCATATCCCAGGGTGCCAGGAACTGGCCCTTTTTAACATTGATGGGTTTGCCCGTCTTTGCGGCCTTAACCAGTAAGTCGGTTTGGCGACATAGAAATGCGGGTATCTGTAAAATGTCGAGAACTTCTGCCGCAGGCTCAACTTCTTCCTCTTTATGAACATCAGATAAAATGGGCAGGTCCAGTTCATTCTTAATTTTCTGTAATATTTTTAAGCCATTTTTCAATCCGGGGCCACGATAGGACTTAATTGAAGTACGGTTGGCTTTGTCATAGGACGCTTTGAAGATAAACGGCACACCCAAATCACTTGTAATACGTTTTAGTTTTTCAGCTATGGCCATTGCGTTTTGTTCGGACTCAATCACACAGGGGCCACCAATAAGTGCCAGAGGGTTTTGGTCTCCTATCGAATGGGGGCCAACAACAACAGGACGTGTGATTTTTGGTGACAGACTCATTCGGGTCTCGGTGACAATGCAGCTTGAACTTCATCTGCAATGGGAACAGGGTGAGGAACTTCTGTGCGAGGAGGCAAACCCTCGGGGGCAAGCAGGCCCAACATTATTTCCCTTACCTTTTCATTATTAATTGCTTTGTATGGGGAAGCGAAGCCATTTTCGGTTAATTCTGTGAGGTTGATATCCGGAAAATCATTGTTCAGAAGAAGAATGATAGGTATCTGGCGGTATTTCTTTTTAATATTGAACAGGTGTTTGATTTCGTTTTTTTCTTTTCGCGGTACAAACACAATCATGTCGCTACGAATCAGGTCGGGCCGTTTAAAACAGTCATTGATGGATACAAATGTCATAACGGTAATAATTTCTTCACTGAGAAATTTCGCCATTTGTATGCGTTCGCCGCGAACCGGATCGACAATGAATATAGTTTTGTAGCTCATCCAATTTTCCTGAGGTTAAGTAGATACGCAGCCTAGTTTAACATTTATTTTTAAGTAAAGTCTCTTTGATTTGGGCGAACTGCTATGAAACAATGGTAAATAAGCAAAACGGAGGTTTTCTGTTATGTCCAAAAAAAGCTCCTTCATTTTTTTATTGTTCTTCTGGTTTGTAACTCCAGCCTTTGCAGAAAATCAAATCGTTGTTGTTGAAGTTTCCGGTGCTATCAACCCCGCCGTTGCTGAATATATTTCTCAGGAAATCCATCAAGCCAATGAGGAACGGCAGGCATTAATTGTCCTCAATATAGATACCCCCGGTGGATTGGACACCTCCATGCGGCAGATCATAAAGAAAATTCAAAGTTCCCATGTGCCAGTGGCGTCTTTTGTCTCTCCCAGTGGTTCGCGTGCCGCTTCAGCGGGGGCTTTCATTACTATCGCTTCGCATATTGCTGCAATGGCCCCTGGAACAAATATTGGGGCGGCGCATCCGGTAAATATGATGGGAGGGAGCGGTGGGGGCAAGCAGGCAGAAACTATGGAAAGTAAAGTGGTCAACGATGCAGCAGCTTATATTCGGTCTCTCGCAGAATTACGAAAAAGAAACAGTCAGTGGGCAGAACTTGCGGTGGTGAAGAGTGTTTCGATTTCAGCCGAAGAAGCGAAACGGCTGAATGTGATCGATCTCATTGCTGGTGATGTAAAGGCCCTGGTGCTTGCGGTTGACGGACGAGAGGTTCAGGTTGCATCGGGCCCGGTGATATTGAAAACCCGTGATTTGGAAATCATCTATCACGAAATGAATGCCCGGCAAAAAATGCTGGATATTATTTCTAATCCAAACGTGGCCTACATTCTAATGATGATCGGAATGGTGGGGCTTTATTTTGAGTTGTCCAACCCAGGGCTGATATTTCCAGGAGTGATAGGCGCAGTCAGTATGGTGCTGGCGCTTTATGCCATGCAGACACTTCCCATCGATTATGCTGGATTATTGCTGATTTTGCTTGGAGCCTTATTTTTTATCGCAGAGATTGGAGTCATGAGTTATGGCTTGTTATCGCTGGCGGGGGGGGTGTCAATTTTTTTAGGGTCCACCATGTTGATCGATAGTGATGACCCGGCGATGCAAATTTCACTAGCCATTCTTTATCCTACTCTAGCTCTTACTATTGTGATTTCCATTGGGATTATCGTTTTTGCAGTCAGAACCCATAACTTGAAAAAACAAGGCGGAACAGATGGGATGCTTGGGGAAACGGGAATTGTAAAGGAAACCTTGAATCCGAATGGATTGGTGCTGGTGCACGGAGAGTTATGGGAGGCGGATTGTGAAGGTGAAATAGCCGTAGGGGATCATGTAACCGTGGAAGCCGTGGAAGGGCTTAAGGTAAAAGTTAAAAAAATTCCCTGAGTATTCCTAATATTAAAATGAAAGCGGCAATGACTATTTTTCAATCACTGGGAGTGATGGCGGTTCTTTTTGTGCTTTACGCGGTGCTGTTGGTGGGGTGCGAAAAAAATATAATTTATCATCCTTCCAAATTTCCTGACGGCTATTGGAATCCGCAATCAATGGGACTGAATGTTCAGGATGTGAACTTCCAATCTGAAGATGGAATAAAACTTCATGGCTGGTTTGTCGCTTCCCCCAATGCAAGGGCTACCTTATTGTGGTTTCATGGAAACGCTGGAAACTTGAGTCATCGGTTGGATAATATTCAGCGTTTACTTCCTTTGAATATCAATATTTTTATTTTTGATTACCGTGGTTATGGAAAAAGCGAAGGAGCGCCGGATGAAAAAGGAATTTATCGAGATTCGTTGGCGGCCTATAATAAGGTTCTTGAACTGGAAGGTGTCTCGGTTGATTCGCTGTTTCTTTTTGGCCGTTCATTGGGCGGTATTTGCGCCGTCGAAACCGCCCTTAATAATCCTGCGCGCGGTTTGATCCTCGAATCTGTTTTTACTTCCGCTGCTGACATGTCGAGAAAAATTTTCCCCTTGTTTCCGTTGGGGTGGGCCATCCGTTCCAAGCTCGACGCCATTGGCAAAGTGGCTCAAATCAAACTTCCTAAATTAATTCTTCATGGAGACAGGGATGAGATTGTTCCGTTTGATCTGGGGAGAAAACTTTATGATGCGGCTGCCGATCCAAAAATTTTTTATACTATCGAAGGCGCGGGTCACAACGACACCTATATCATGGGTGGGCATGATTATTATCAGGCTCTGGATGGATTTATTTCCGAAACTCTTAAAATTCCCATGACCTCGCAGAAAAATTAAGCTAAATTGATTCTTGTTTTTAAATTTAGCTGTTTTCAGGTTTTCATTCTTCAGACATGATTCGACAAGACATATTAAAAAATATAAAGCGTGTGGTGATTAAAATTGGCAGCAGTGTTATCTCTAACAGGGGTAAAGGCCGCTCATCACTGGAATGTGGATTGAGCAAAGACTGGGTCCGACACTATGCGCGACAGATAAAGCTGATTAAAGACCAGGGCTACGATGTGGTGTTGGTGTCTTCCGGTGCCATTATGGCGGGGCGCGAAAGATTGGAATTGAGTCGTGCCGATCTTTCCATCCCAGAAAAGCAGGCTTGCGCTGCGATAGGCCAGAGTTTTTTAATGCACACTTATGAAAAAGCTTTTGAGAAAAAGGAAATAAAGGTAGCGCAAATTTTATTGAGCCACGATGACCTGGGCAACCGTCGTCGTTACCTGAACGCCAAACACACCATTGAGGCTCTTCTCGAACGCGGAGTTATTCCTATTATTAATGAAAACGACTCAGTAACGATCGAAGAAATTAAAATTGGGGATAATGATACGCTTTCCGCCACGGTTGCCTGCCTGGTCGATGCTCAACTTTTGGTGATTCTTTCCGATGTTGAGGGTTTGTATAACCGGGATCCCTCGATCAAGACTAAAGGTGAAAAGGCAGAGTTGATTTCACATGTGGCGCGGGTGAATGAAGAGATCGAGCGCACTGCGGGTAAGAGTAACAATCGATTGACTGTGGGAGGCATGTTCACAAAAGTGCTTGCCGCCAAAAAGACGATGAGTTTTGGCATTCCCACTCTGGTTGTTAATGGATTGGACGAAAAAGTATTGGAAAGTATTTTTTCGGGTAAGGATGTAGGTACTTTGTTCTGGTCGGGAAAAGGAAAAATTCGCGATCGAAAACATTGGATAGCGCATACCCTCAAACCGGCAGGAACTCTTACGGTGGATGCGGGTGCAAGAAAAGCTCTGGTGGAAAGAGGTAAGAGCTTGCTTCCGGCAGGACTCATCAAAATCAAAGGTACGTTTGAATTCGGAAAAGCAGTTTCCATTTGTGATGAGTCGGGAAAAGAAATTGGTCGTGGCCTCGTCAATTATAGTTCTCGAGACCTGCAGGAAATTAAAGGATTGAAAACCTCGGCTATAAAAAAATCGATCGGTGACTCTTTTTACGAAGAGGTGATTCATCGTGACGATTTGGTGGTATTTTAAAATCATGAAATGGTGGGAAAAAGAACCCTTACGTTTTGAATGCCAACCCGACTGCTTTAAATGTTGTACGAAGCCGGGAATCGTCCATTTTGATCGCGAAGATATAAGGAATGCGGCGGATTACCTGGGTGTCTCCCCGGCAGAGCTTAAAAAAACCTTTCTCATTCGAGATGATGGGGAATGGGTTTTGGAAGTTGGGGAAGATGGCGCACCCTGTAGTTTCCTAACGGATAAAGGATGCGGTATCCACGAATCGAAACCCAAACAATGCCAGTCTTACCCTTTTTGGCGAGAGAATATGGATTCCAAAAATATGTGGAAACTGGTTGGCGGGTTTTGTCCCGGCATCGATATCGGGCCGATGATAAAAATAGACACTATTAAATCCTTCCTCAAAAAATTCCGATATTAGCGGCCAATAGGTCAGCACCTTTTTTAGAGAACTGTAATCGCTGGGCTTCTGCATAGTGGTTATTAGCGTATTTCCTTTTTTTAGAATTAGATGGCTTGTGAATATGCTCAGCAGATTTTGCCTTCCAAATAGGGGCCTTGACCCATTGCCTCCGGCGGCTCGCCGGCTGGCCCTACGCCTAGTAGTTGACAAGAGGGGGAGGGGTGAGCATAATACCGGGCTGTCCTCAAACTAAATGGGGATTTGTTAATTTTTCTGGAGTAGTAAATGCCGGTTGCAGTGGTTGTAGGAATGCAGTGGGGAGATGAAGGTAAAGGCAAGATCATCGATTTGTTTGCTGAAAATGTCGATGTGGTGGCCCGTTATCAGGGTGGGCACAATGCCGGCCACACCATTTGTTTTGATGAGAAAGAGTTTGTTCTGCATCTCATCCCTTCAGGAATTTTCCACAAGGGTAAACTTTGCGTGATCGGTAACGGAGTTGTGGTTGACCCCATGGCATTGGCAGATGAGATGCAACAATTAGAAGCACTTGATATCGATTTGGAAGGCAGACTGGTCATCAGTGACCGGGCGAACTTAATCATGCCTTACCACGGTGTCAGTGACCAGGGTCGTGAAAAAGAAAACGGAAAGTTTCAAAAAATTGGAACCACAGGCCGGGGTATTGGTCCCTCCTATGCAGATAAAATTGCACGTGTTGGCATTCGAACCTGTGATTTAAGAGATGAACAATACCTTCGAAATCGACTCGAAGCAAATTACGAAGAAAAAAGCCAGGTGCTCAAAAGCCTTTATGGTCAACAACTCCCGGGATTTGATGGGTTGTACAATGATTTGATGGTTTTTCGAGAGGTGATTCTTAAGTACCTCGTGGACACACAAGTATTAATGAATAAACTGATCTCGCAGGATAAAAAAATTCTTTGCGAAGGTGCTCAAGGCACAATGTTGGATGTAGATCATGGAACTTATCCATTCGTCACATCTTCTAATTCATCAGCGGGTGGCGCTTGTACAGGGCTCGCCGTACCTCCGACAAAAATTGATCGAGTGCTTGGCGTCGTTAAAGCGTACACCACACGAGTGGGTGAAGGACCTTTCCCTACAGAACTGCATGATGAAGATGGCCAGCAGCTGGGAAAGGTGGGGCATGAGTTTGGTGCTACTACTGGAAGGCAAAGACGATGTGGATGGTTCGATGCCGTGGTCGCCCGATATGCAATTCATATCAATGGAATTGACGCATTGATTTTGACAAAGATCGATGTGCTGGATGGATTCAAAACCATAAAGGTATGCACCGGATATAAATTTGAAGGAACCGTTTATCCGGATATGCCTGCTGATCCTAAAATTTTAGAAAATTGCGAGCCGGTTTACACAGAACATGAAGGCTGGATGGATAAAACCGCTGGAGTTAAAGACTTTGATGACCTGCCAGAAAAAGCCAAAAACTATGTGAAATACCTCTGCGATCTGCTGGAAACTCCGTTCCTGATTGTCTCTACCGGTCCTGATCGTGAGGATACGATTCAACTCGGCCCCCTGTTTGCCGACTCCTGAGTTTTTCTTCCCTCCAAAAAAATTCTAATAAGCCAACTGCCGTTGGTATAATATTCAGGTAATTCTTTAGTTCAATTTGAGGCTGCATTTTATGCTGACTATCGGGATTCTATTATTCTCCTGCTTGTTTTTCTATTTTATAGGCTACCGTTTTTATGCGGGCAAGTTGGACAGTGAACTGATTCAACCCGATGCCGGACAAAGCACTCCGGCAGTAGAACAAAACGACGGTATCGACTATGTGCCCAGCAAACCTCTGGTGCTTTTTGGTCATAACTTCGCATCGATAGCCGGTGCCGGGCCCGTTATTGGACCTATCATTGCAATGCATCACTTTGGTTGGGCCATCACTTTAGTGTGGATTCTGCTCGGCAACGTATTCATTGGTGCTGTGCACGATTACCTCACATTGATGGTCTCTGTCCGCAATCGTGGCAAATCCATTGCTGATATCGCTGAAAGCACGATGGGTTATCGAGCCAAGGCTGTGTTCGCCATCTTTCTCGTTCTGGCGATGTTATTGGTGATAGCGGTGTTCGGCGTGGTTGCCGCGAAAACTTTAATTGCGCAACCAGAAATGGTGTTCCCGACATTCGCTATAATCCCGGTCTCGGTTGTGCTGGGCTGGTGCATTTATAAAAAGAATTTCAATTTGCAGTTGGTCTCAGCCATTGCGGTGGTGACCGTTATTTTTAATATTTATATAGGTTTCCAAATTCCTGTTCCTCTTCCTGAAGAAGGGGTGATGGGCTTCTCGCCTTTGATCTTCTGGTTTGTGATACTGATGATTTATGCAGGGGTGGCTTCTATTTTGCCCGTGCAAACCTTATTGCAGCCACGCGACTACTTATCCACTTACATCCTTTTTGGCTCGATGGGCTTGGCGATTCTCGGATTGCTGTGGGTCGGTCCCGAACTCAATACGCCTGCCTGGCGAGGTGCGATGTCAGAAGGGCAGGGGCCGGTTTGGCCGATGTTATTTGTTTTGGTTGCGTGCGGCGCTGTTTCTGGTTTTCATTCGCTCGTGGCTGGCGGTACCACATCCAAACAATTGGCCAGTGAAATGCAGGGAAAAATCATCAGCTACGGTGGAATGCTAACAGAGGGTGTGGTGGCGGTTATTACCGTATTACTGGTGGGCGGTGGGCTTTATTGGGTTGCTCCACAGGGCGGTGGTGTTGATATGACTCAACTGGGTTTTCGGGAAACTTTAGAATCGGGAGGATGGATTCTTGCCTTCGGTAACGGATTTGGAAACATAGTTCATCAGATGCTGCCGTTTTTAAGTTTTACCTTTGCATCTATGATTGCGGTCCTTGCGCTGAACACTTTTGTTTTAACAACACTCGATACTGCGGTTCGCATCACTCGTTTTCTGGTTCAGGAATCGTTAGGTGACAAAGTTCCAGTTTTTCAAAATAAATATGTGGTGACCCTCACTGTAGTATTTGCTTCGTACTTGATCGGCGCTACCGATGGCTGGCAAAAAATATGGCCTATCTTTGGGGCGACGAATCAGTTGATTGCTGCTGTGGCCTTGTTTGTTGTCGCTACCTGGTTGATGGCCGTTAAAAAACCGACTCAGTATGTTCTTTATCCTGCAATTTTCATGGTCATCACAACCATTGCGGCGCTGGGCTGGCAAGCCTATCGTTTTTTCACGGCACCCGAGCCCAACTTGTTTTTAGGGATCACAGCGGTAGTGCTTATAGGGTTGGCGGTGTTTGTCGGAAACGAAGGCATGCAGGCATTGAGAGGCAGGAGAGTGATTTCTATCACAGGAACTGAAATTCCATCCCGTGCGGAGTAAAATTTAAGGTATATCGCCAGTTGGAAATTACAGAGTAATAGTTTAGTATATTTGTTCCATTAAATACTTGAGCGTAGAAGAATTGTGAAGATCAGCGAAGTCCTTGCCATTCAGGCAAAATTAAACGAAAAAACACCGGCGAAGTCCAAACCGAAGCCCAAAGCAAAAGCAAATTTAAACAAAGCTTTGAAAGTGGTGCGCACCCGCGAAACTCCTAATCCGAACGCTTTGCAGTTTGTTATTAATGCAGTGATTCTTGATAACGGGAATGCTTCCTTTTCCAGCAAGCAGGAAGCTAAAGACGATAAGATGGCAGCGGCCTTGTTCGAAAAGCCCGGCGTCATTAACGTCTACGTCATGGAAAACTTTATCACCGTTACCAAAGACGATAAAACAAGTTGGGTTCCGTTAAAAGATCGTGTCTGGAAAAGCATCGACGATACAGTAACCGTTTACCAGGCGGAAGAAAAAATCCAATTGAGTGAAGTAGATGTTGTGAACTTCCAGAAACTGGATAACGAAAAGAAATTGCAAGGCATCGAAATGGTGCTCAACCGTTCGATTCGAGCCAACCTCGCCAAAGACGGCGGTGGTGTAGAATTAAAAGGTGTCGAAGGCAACGAAGTCAGCATCCATTATCAAGGTGCCTGTGGCAGCTGCCCCACTTCAACAAGTGGAACCTTGAAATACATTCAAGGCCAACTGCGCGAACAACTCCACCCCGAACTGACCGTAAAGTCTGTTTAATCCCTTCTAAAAAACAGCTCCAATAACAGATCTTTAAGGAATTCGGTGGGGTTGAGTGCATACCTGTTTCGGCTATTAGTTGATTGATTTTTCTGGTATAAAATGCAGCTTCTTATTAAATACGTTTGTCGAAATCTATTCTTAAATATTGATTCAATTAGAGACACTTATGAAAAAAAATAAAAGAGTTTTATTGGCTTTAACCATGTTTTGCTTGTTTTTATTTCTGTATCTTGGAACTGCAGCGCAAGCTCAAGACGAATTATGTCCGCAAACTGTAAAAGAACTACAGAAGCGTATAAAAGCTGTAAAGAATGTTTATAAGGGCATGCATACCGACATTTCTTCCCCCTTACCGGCGTCTCCCATTGGTAGGTATAATCGTCACGTCAATATTCTGGTGGGCAATCTGGGTCACCAGGTAAAGCGCATGCAAGAATTACTTGTGAAAGTGCAAGGCCGAAAATGCCAGGAGATAGGACAAGGGTTAGCCTCTCATATCCAGAAGTTGCAGGAGACTCAGACAAGCATTGAAGCAGCAGTATTTGATAGCAATAGTAAAAATTACAAAAAGTTTGTTGAAATACTTGGGACGCAAGTGAAGGGTTTATCAACCAAATTCAAAAAACATTAAACTCTCTCAAGGTCCGCTGCGCGAACCATTGCATCCCGAATTGACTGTAAAACACTTCTTAACGCAGCCGTTAGCGGATGTTAGAAACTCAAGAATTAGAGACGAAAGAATCTCTAAACGATTAGCTTAACTACCAAAACCCACCTTCCAGCCTCTTTAATCATCCTGCCCTGGATCGCATCGTCCAAACCATCAGACGGAATATCTTTGGGATTCAGACACACGCCTTCATACTTTTAATCGTCCCAACTCAGGTTTCTATATCTTTCATACCATTTTATCTTTAACCATTCGTTGAAGTCCTCACCATCACCACTAAATCTTATCTCCTCATAGTTTATGTCCCCACTCCATATTTCTTTATAGGCCCGTCTAATCCATATATCCCATTTGGGGAACTTTATCTTCCAATCTTTAACAAGATTTTCCTTATCTTCTTCGTAAGAGTAGAATTTAGTATCAACTTTCATCTCGAATGTTTCTGCTATTTCATCTAACGGTAAGTCATCCAACATAAAATCAACCAAATCTTGTCCCATCTTTTGTTTTTGTTGTTGGCTCATTTGTTATTCTTCATTTCCTGACTACATCTCAGGTTCCAAAATCCAATATTATTTTATTTTGCATATGATCCTGATGAGGTAGGCCCTCACCCACCAGACCGTTTGGCCTTCACGCCCTGCTTCTTCAAATATTCAAGTATACGTTCAATATGATCGCCTTGGATCTCGATGACGCCTTTTTTGACTGTACCGCCAGAACCGCACATCACCTTGAGCTTCTTGCCCATCAACGCCAGAGAATCAGCATCCATATCGAGCCCTTTAATCAACGTGACCCCTTTACCTTTTCTGCCCTTGGTTTCACGGGAGACTCGCACGTTACCATCACCGGAGGGTGATGCCTGTTTGCGGCAAGTGCATTGTTTAACGGGATTACTGCAGCCGGGGCAGATTTGACCCTGTTCGGTGGAGTAAACCAATCGATCTTTGGAGGACTTGGCTTTCATCTCAGGCTTTCTTAATAAATTGAGGTTTTAACATCGTTGCTCCAATAACCGGTAATTAAGGGGGAAGGTCGCTACTTGATTGTATCTTGGAATCAGATTCCAAAATCCAATATTATATGATTTTGCACGGGAACAAAAGTGGATGTTGAGGCTTTTATCTCTTCATTGAAATACATCTAGCCCGTATATTGCATGAGCATGGAAGAAAAAACTTATAAATCACCCTCACCTCAGTCCTCTCCCCTCAAGGGAGAGGAAGCAAAAATCCCTTCTCCCCTGGTGGGAGAAGGTTAGAATGAGGGGGGCGATGAGGTTGAAACCATTCCTTGATTGTGGCTTCATGAAATATCCCAGGCTAGGGCTAAACTTCATTCTGAATTTATTTTGAATTTTGTTTGATCTGAAATGAGGTTTACTTGGTAAAATTTCCGGGGGTTTTGATGGGATCACTCGTCGTTTTCAAAAATCTCTTCCAATTTATTTTTACAACGGGGGTCTTTGGCCAGATGGCGCATGGCTTGTTCGTTGGCGCTCAAATTTGCGATGCTGGTTTTCTTGAAATAATGGGAAAAGGATGCCCAAAGGCTGGTGAGGTCATGAAATTCGTTATAGGTCGAGAGAATATTTGTCATACTGGTAATACTCCTAGCGTCCAACCCATCAAATAAAACGAACAATTGCATCGAAAGGTCATAGAGCATCTGCGATAATCCTTCGGTGCCTGCTTTTAAGAAGGAGAACTTATTTACGTTTTTCTTCACAGCCGCGTTATCTGAAGTGAGCACTGAGATATTTTTTCCGACCAATTCCAAATCTTCCTGGATTTCTTTCCAGATATTCGTATTGCCCAGTTTCTTCTCAAGCTTTTCCTTTCCGATTTTGCTCGAAAATAATTCCTTGAAAGCGGAATAGGTGTCGGCTAATTAGTCGTCCCTGAAAAATTCGATAGAGCCCATATATAAAGGGTGAAGATGGGTTTTGAGTGTTGTAAAATTGCCGGAAGTTGTTGAATATCTTTCAAAACCCGGTGATTTTATGCAAGCAAAA
>Ga0233449_1001408_pt1 | contig 21897 bp, 16 predicted proteins | sample SI_124_October20_FD_183012 | JGI IMG/M metagenome (GOLD analysis project Ga0233449, IMG submission 183012) | Seawater microbial communities from Saanich Inlet, British Columbia, Canada - SI_124_October2016_200_MG | ecosystem: Environmental > Aquatic > Marine > Inlet | place: Canada: British... | reverse complement strand
GGCACCTGAACCTGTGATTCAACCGACAACTACCAATACCCCATCCACTTCTGTCAGTACTAACATGAGCAATTTGCTTGATGATTTAGACTTCTGAGGGAATAATATATGGCAAATCTTTGGCAATTTTTTGGACTACCTGACCCTGAGGGAAGCATACCGACAAACATCAAGAAAAAGAAAAAAAGAACAAAACCAAAACCGGTTTCAACCAGTTTGTCAACAGAACAGCATCTGATAATTCCAAAAGATACTGCTGATGAAAAAGTCATTGTTGGCAACCAAAATGTGCAACCGTTAATTAGAACTAGAACTCTCAAAGCAATCCCTGCAGGATGGTCTGGACCAGTTACTTCTGATGGTGAACCGTTCCACGATCTCGCTACAAATATAGGGCCAAGACGCTCTTTTCCAACACGAGCTCTAAGATATGTGTCTCCAGATAAAATGAGCCGTATTCCGACAAGAGACATTGGCAAAAGAATAAATCAGGGTGATACGATTATTGTAGACTTAAGGCCACTTGTTCACATGGATTCTCATCAAACTGCATGTAGAAGAGAATTAAAGCACATGAGTGAAGAGAATCGTGTAGAAATCTATTCTCTTGACCAAGAAGACAAATTATTGATGATTCCAGGTTTTGATGTGATCGTGGAAAATTGTAATTATGATTTGGGAATACCTGCATTGTTACATTAGTTGCCATTTCAGCGCTCATTCGGCTATTATCTTATATTCTGGAGTTTGTAGCAATTCTCATGGGAGTTTCATCAAAGTACTCAAAAACATGGGCTGCCGGCTCATATTTTGATTTGATTCTTTCTTCTGCATTTATGATGCTATTATTCACCATTACCGTTGTGATTATTTTCCTAACAGGTTCTCCAAATCTTTTTGCAACAGATGAATTGACGGATATTACAACATTTGCTTTGGTTATTTGTGCATCTCTAGGATGGATAATGGCGATGCATGCCGGAATTGCTTTTGACATTCTTCCTTTAATTCATGGCGTATTTGCATTTGAACAGACACTCTTGAGATTATATTTAGTGATAAATGTAGCAGGACAGGCGCTAATATTAGGTGGATTGCTTACCAATGATGTACAATTAATGCAAGATTGTGCAACTGCAGGCATAGCCCTACTTTCTTGGTCCCTTGTAATGTTAGGAGAACCGGGTAAACAATTACATCAAAATAAGCAATCCAAATCCGATGATGAAGTTGGCATTGTATCAAGTCTTCCAGGATTATTAATGCCATTATTTGGTATTGCAATTTTTGCAACTTGGGTGTTAAGAGACATTCCTGGAATAATCGAATTAGGGTTTGCAATCCTGTTGGTAATATTTCTCAATATGATAAATTTCGCATCAATATTATCACACTTTAATCGTAGAGTAAATATGGCCATAATTAAACCAAAACACATCCCCTTTGTGTTCATTACTTTACTAGTGTTATCAATATCACATGGTGTTATAGCATTTTTATATGGCCGAGGAAAAGTTAGTCAAGATATTTACTCACTATCTTTAGGGCTTCCATTCCTGTGGATTTTTGTAGTATCAAAACCACTGAAATTATTGAAGAATGGTGTTTCAAGAAATTGCATTCCGCATTCCAAATTAATCCTTGCATCAGTATTATCACACCTATTACTAGCAGCCTCCGCAACATTTGGCATATTTGGAATCCAAATTGGAGGTGGCGTTACATATGCCCTGTTTATCTTCTGCACTTCGCTATTATGTGTATGGGGTATGGCTCTGTACCTACATGAAGACCACTTACACACTTCAACTCATATTAGGAAAACTCCTTGGCTAACATTATTATCAACGCTCGGAGGTGCGGTTTTGATAATATACATCTATCTTGAACTTGATATTCGAAATGATGGCTTTAGTAGAATTGAGATTCTGTGGGCTGTATCGTTGCTGATCTCTTTCATTACTTGGGCAATTGTCATGGTCAAAGATGTATTTCTTGGAACAAAAGATTGGCATAAAACTCCGATGTATTATGATAGATTCATTGAAAAAGAATGAATTACATTGTATTTTGTAGTTCCACAAGTGCTTGTGAAGCAATTCCTAATACCGTTGATTCAGAACCATCAATTATTTGTGCCCATTCACCCATAGGACCTGCTAAATCATACCCTCCGGCCTTACCTTGCCATGATTTTGATAATATTAATTCAACCAACACTTCATCTGGAAGGGGACTGATTTCAACTATGGAATATTCACAATAAAACTTCCAATTACCTGCTTTCTTTATTCCAGTAGCAGACCAAACTTGGTGCCTTCTCCCAGATAATCGAAATAGCATCATTGCAGCTTCAACTTCATCTTTTGGTTTACCAATACTCAACAGATGATCATCGGGGTCACAAAGCATAGTATCGCAAACAACTACCAAATCGTATTCCTTGATTTGCGGATCCTCATCAGCAGCCTTTGCTTTCTGTTTACAGATTTCTAATACCTGATAATCGACTTCACCAAATGGAGGTTTTTCTTCAACACCTTCAATCCCTTGGCAGAAAATTTCTGGAAACATATCTCGCAAAATTTGCTCCCGACGAGGAGATTTTGAAGCAAGCCAAATATTTACCATACCTCCACCAAATACTCCCAACTGCCCTTAGATTATTGTTTTTTACAGAATTATTGCCAATAAATCAGCAAAGTCGTCAAGGGTGAGGTTGAAGACTTGAAGGGGGCTCCCCGAATAGTGGCCGCAATGGATGAGATAGAAAGAATCCCAACACATATTGAAGGATTAGATGAAAATATGCAAGGGGGAATACCTAAAGAACACCTCTGTATTGTTGCTGGTGCATCTGGTGCAATGAAATCCAGTGTATCGTTTTCATTACTATACAATGCAGTATTATACGGTGAGACAAGTGGAATTTATGTCACTCTTGAACAGGGCAAGGATTCACTCCGTTCCCACATGTCAAACATGGGAATGAATGTTGATGATGTGCGTGTCCGAAATCGAATCGCAATTATTGATTTGGCAGACCTTAGAGTTCAATTAGACCAGCAGGGAATGAATAATCGAATTGACTGGATGGGTCAATTGATTAAGCAATTGACTTCTTATCGCGAATCAATTGGATTTGAGTTATTAGTGTTTGATTCACTCGGTGCTTTCTTCACTTTGACCAAAATGGAGAATCCTCGGGATGAAATTTTCCGACTATTTGAGGCTGTTAGAAGACTCGGACTTACTTCTTTCTTTATCTGTGAAATGACTGGTGATGATCACAAGCAATTCGGAGAATACGGTGTTGAAGATTATCTTGCTGATGGAGTAGTTCATCTTGTCATGGAAAGAAGTGGAGATGAGGTTACAAGAAAACTTGGAGTTGTCAAAATGAGGCATACTCGCCACAAACTAGGATATATGCCTCTCAATTGGAAGGAATCAGAACAAAGATTCACTATTAATTGATTAGATTACTCTACTGTTACTGACTTTGCCAGGTTTCTTGGCCGGTCTACATCATTACCAAGTGCTAACGCTGTGTGATACGCTATCAATTGCATTGGTACGACTGTAAGAAGTGGTGATAATAATGAATGAACCTTAGGAATTGCAATATTTACATCTCCTTCTTCACTAATATCATCTCCTTTTTCATGGATTAAGATTATCTTTGCGCCACGTGCTTTGGATTCGTGAATTGCTGAGACTGTCTTCTCTTTTACATGGTCATTTGGCACAACGAAAATTATTGGGCTACCCTCTTCAAGTAATGCTATTGGCCCATGTTTCATTTCTCCAGCTGGATATGCTAAACAAGGAATATAGGCAACTTCCATCAGTTTTAATGCACCTTCTTTGGCAACTGGAGCGGATATTCCTCTTCCTAGGAAGAATACGCTCTTAGCATCCTTAACCAATTCAACCGCTTCCATAATTGGCCCAACATCTTCAAGATATTCCTCAATCAAATGCGGTATTTGTTGTAAACCATGAATTATTTCTTTCCCCTTTTCCTTGCTGATAGAACGAGAACGACCTACTTGCAGTGCAAACATTGTCAATGCTGTAACCATATTCGAGAATGCTTTTGTTGATGCAACCGCTTGTTCAGGTCCTGAATGAATGTAAACTCCCTGGCCACATTGACGAGCAATGGTAGAACCTACAACATTGACAACCCCATACACTTGAGCACCTTTGAGTTGAATTTCTTTTATGGCCGATAAAGTGTCTGCTGTTTCGCCAGATTGTGATACAGCAAAATGAAGTGCATTTGGATTGATAACTGGATCATTATGCCTAAATTCACTCGCGATATGAGTGACAGCTGGTATTCTCGCCAATTTTTCAATCAATAATTGACCGATTTCCGCAGCGTGCAATGCAGTTCCACAACCAATTAATCGAACGTGAGGCACCTTTGCTAAAGCTGAAGGAGAAAGGCGTAATCCACCTAATCTTCCATTTCCTCTTACCCTATCTAAGCGTCCACTAATGCAATGTCTTAGTGCATCTGGTTGTTCATGAATCTCTTTGAGCATATAGTGTTCATACTCGCCTAAGTCTGCTTCCCCCCAAGATTTCTCAAGCACTGAAATTTCGACCTTTTTACTATCTCCTTTCAGGGTTGAACGCGTAATAGACGTTGCCGTAATCACTGCGATATCTCCGTCTTGAAGGTCGACAACTCTATCGGTAAATTCAGAAAGGGTCGGCCTATCACTTGAAATAAATGTTTCATCATCTCCTTTTCCAATTACCAAAGGTGAACCATTTCTTGCAACTACTATTAGGTCATGGTTTTTGAACAGAGCACAAAGACCCCAAGTTCCTCTTGCTTTCTGAAGGGTTCTTCTAACTGCAGCTTCAGGATTATTGTCAACTGATAGTTCTATTTCGATAAGATGAGCTAAGGCTTCAGAATCAGTCTCGCTCTTTAACTCCACACCTTTGGCAACTAATGATGCTCTTAGTATTCGTGAATTATTTATTATCCCATTGTGAACTATCACTACATCTCCCGATGCTGAAGCATGCGGGTGGGCATTCGCATCTGTAACTCCACCATGCGTAGCCCAACGAGTGTGTCCGATTCCAGTGACTCCCTGGACATTAAGAGGTAGAATTGATTGCATTTCACTGACCTTTCCAACCTTTTTAAAAATTGAAATATCTTCATCCTTTATTGCGATACCTGTGGAATCATATCCACGGTATTCCAGTCGCCTCATCCCATTTATCAAGATAGGAGTTGCCCTTTTAGAACCAATATAGCCAAAAATACCACACATAATATCACCTCAAAATTCAGTAACCTGAGAACAAATCGGACAAGCTACACTCTTTATTGTCATGTCCTTGACCGTGAATTTCGCATCACAACTAGAACAGGTAACATCTCTTTGTGGAGGTGCTATTCCTATCAATTGGGGCAAAGGTGGGAGTCCTTCCAATGGTGGCAGCCCTTCTAATGCTGGTAATGGTGGCAAATTAGGTAGAACTGATGGCTCTGGTAATAATGCATCAACTGGCTCAACAATTATTGATTCCAAAGGTGGAAGGTTCTTACTGATTTCATCAAACATTTCCTGCTGTTCTCTCTGCTCTTTCCGGTGGATTCTTCTTTCGAGACGAGCGTTTCCTTCTCCACTTTCAGACTTCTCGGTAAGCGATTCCGCAAGTGATTGTTTCTCTTCCAATTCTACAGGCACGGTTGATATGACTAAATCGTCCGCTTCTCTATCGATTGCCAATAGAGGCCCATCATCCATTTCGGGATTAATCATTACCTCTATTGTATCATCTGTTTCATCAATAACCTTGGATTGTATCAATTCAAGTTCTCTACGTCGGGTAGATGAACGAACTGATACAAACATGAATACTAAGAATACAAGTAGCGAAATAGCAGTTCCAACTAAAATGGACTTCTGTGTATCTTCATCACCCGGTAAATAAGATAGTAGCGTGTCGAAGAAAGGAAGGTCCTCTACATCTTTGGTACCTTCATTATATGAAGCGAGTTTCTTCAATGATAAACTACCACTTGTAGAAGATAACATGATCACACCATCAACTTCCATGCCTGCAAAACCTGTAAGGTATCCTTCTGTCAAAAGATTAGACATTGAGTAATCTGTCAGAGTCATATTCTGTGTTAACAATCCATAGCGCACAACAGGGCCATATACGTTAATTTCATCAAACAATAATTGCACTCCACGCGATGTTGGGTTGAGTTGTACATTGGACATTCCTGGAGCTCTTACATGATTAGCATCGTTGGCCCACAATCTATCGGTAACTGTGTAAGTTAGTTTTGCTTCCGAACCTCTGCCTTCCCTCCAAACTGCGTATATGATTTCATCATCTGTTCCTTCTTCTAATGTTATTGATGCTAATGATGCATCATCACCAATTGATGTGTGGAAACCCCAAGAAGGAGTGTATGAATCTCCACGCGTATACATCAGTCCAACGCGGTCTATACCAGTGACATCATCTCGAATCTCCTGATAAATAATGTGCAATTCTTCTGCTCCCAATGCTATTGCTAGAGAGTCTCCTTTGTTTTGGCTGATATCGATATCGGACAATACAATCACATGTTCACCCCACGAATTTTGAGCATCTGGTGTTTCAGAAGTCAAGGTGAAGATGGAGGTGATATCTTGCCATGAACCTTCAGTCACAATATCTCTTTGGTATCCAGCGAATACCATTTTCCCATTATATTGATCGATTGCAAGCCCCCAATAAGAGCCTTCAGATAATTTTATTGGGTTCATCAAAAATTGCTTTGGCGTCGTTTCACCACTTGCCGAAATTGCATTTGTTGCTAAATCAGTATATGTATATCCATCGATTACTGCCTTGTGACTCCAAAGGGCTTGGACTAATCCGTCTTCGCGTTGATAAACAGCAAGTTCACCACCCCAATTTGATTCGAGTTTTACATCTCCTGGCATTGACATTGTTTCTGTAATAGTTCTAACATGTAACTCACCATCAATTGTAGTGAACAATAATGCACCTTCATCCAATCCAACAAATTTCAGTGGAACTTCATCTTCTAACAGATCAATTCTAATCTGTGAACCCAAACTAACTTCATCAAGAACTGTATAAAAATAGTGAATACTTTCATTCGCCTCAACTCCATCGCCTAACAAAGTTGCACGATAGAACACATATCCGGTTTCATCGTTGATGTCTTGGAATTTTACAGTACTATACCCTGAAGCAGAAGATGAACCTTCTACAATCATTATCGATTCTTCCGTGATCTCTTGCCAACCAAGGTCATCAATTTTCTTCTCCAAACGCATTCTAAGGTCTGTTGCATCTGTTTGCCCAATGTTATCAATTCTGACATTGATTGCGTATGGTATTCCCGGCATAGGGATTTTTGGATTTGTTGTAACTGCTCCTTGCATAAATCGCAACATCGGTTCAATCGGTCTTTCTTCAATCTCGAATGTGAATATGTATTGGTTGTTAGAGTTATCAGCATCATCTTTGCTTATGTTTAGTGTGACTTCGTGAACTCCTATTTCTGTAGCCCACCAATACAATTTCAATTGAGTTATTTCTCCTTCAATTAAGTCATCCAACATAATCTGGGAAGGATATGTTTCAGAAACACTTCCTGGAGCATCTAACTCAACCAAAATATCTGAAGCAGATAAATCACCATAGTTGGCAATTGTAAAATCAATTTCAAGCAATGAACCAGCAACTGCGCTTTGTACAGATAAACCTCGTTGAATAATTTGGGCTGTTCCAACAAATTGTAATTCGGGTTGAGGAGGGATATTGTCTACATCGTATGCGATTCTGATCGTTTCAGATTTAACTCCGCTATTATTGACTAAACGGAAAGATATAATGTGTGAACCATCAGTTACTTCGGTTGAATCCCAATTAAATGACCATTGCCCTGTTGAGCCTTGATTCTGAATATCTGACCCTATTTCCCAAGCCCCATTATCAATTTGATACTCAATTTTGTCGGGTTCAATTGCATCATAAAGTCCTCCAAATTGTACATTACCTACCAAATCCTCATTTGAATCCGGTTCAGAAATCGACATGTGCATACGGCCAATATTAACGGTCCTACTTCCCGAAGCAATTACTCCACCAGTTTCATTTATTGCCCTAGCCTTTACCAAGGAATAATTTTCATCAGAATCAATCCATTCTGATTTAATTGAAACATCAAAGAACCAATTTGGTAGTTCACCACCGGCTAAGGACCAACTCGACAAGTTTTTCACCGTATTATTTCCTAGGTAATGTTGTTCAATCATTATTTCCACACTATCATAAGTAGAAAGATTAACTCCTATAACGCTACCTGAAAATCTAACCATATCGCCTTCAATGAGCCATGTCTCATTCTGTGGATAACTAAAGTTGAAATCCTTTCCATCCACGGAAGGAGGGGCTACGCCATTACACGCAATTTGTAGAATATGGTCTATTGCACAAGAGGCATCAATTAGACCGAAACCCCATGTTTCATTCCATCTATCTGAAACACCAGCCTCACCGGGCACACCTCTTTGTTCGCTTGAATTTCTCAAAATATCTTTAATTTCTTGTGGTTCAAGATTTGGGTCTGCTTGAAGTAAGGTAGCAACTACTCCCGAAGCAATTGGAGTTGCCATACTAGTTCCATCCTTTGATTCATAATCCGAATCCGCCATAGGCCGGGGTAGGCCTGGCAACGAAGGGGCAGTTGCGGCTGAAGCAGAATTTATCCCCGTTCCAAAAGAGGTTATGTCGGGTTTTAATTCATCCCAATCATCATCATCGCCATCACTTATTCGTGGACCCCAATTAGAGTAATCTGCAATAATGTCATCAGATCTATCAATAGTTTCTATATCGTTTACAGCACCAACAGATATCGCGCCATCTGCACTTGCAGGAGATGGCACTCTCTTGGTACCATCATTGCCCATTGCTACAACACAAACGATACCTACTTCGGTTGCATTGTTAACTAAGCGCGCTTCGCTGCCAGTACCATTATCTCCTTCATCCCCCGGATTAAGTGGTGATGAAATTGAACCAAAAGACATGGAGCCGACTTGGATGCCCTGGCCAGAATTATTATTGCCCCAATCTTTGTTCACGTTATTAATCATCCATTGGAGCCCGTTTAGAGATGCTTGGGAATTAGTTCCACCTCCATCGGATAGTACTTTGATATCAACCAAATATGCACCTGGCCCTGTCCCCATCTCAGTTCGTGATGAGCCCCCTGTTCCGACAGCAGAACCTGCTACATGGGTGCCATGGCCATTTCCATCATCTGGGTCTTGACTTCCATCTGGATTGCTTGTTGCAGATGTTGCATCATAGCCACCCAACCATTTCTGGTCATCGTATGATGTTGCATCTAAATCAGGAGCATCGTTTACATCATCAAAATCGTTTAACGATGTATGTTCATTGTCCACTCCTGTGTCAAGAACTGCAACAACAACTCCAGCTCCTGTATAACCTCGTTCATATGCACTTGAAGAAAAATCATTAGGTAAAGAATGCGCTGCTCTTGACGCCACATTATTGGAAGGAATCATCACGTTTTGCATTTCTATGACAACAACTCCTTCAAGGAAATAGATGTCCATTAATGCACTTACTGGTACTTTATCAACAGCGATTGAATCAATACTATCCAGCACTTGGAACCAAGCACCATTTTCTTCACCTATCCATGAATGAGAATAAAGAATTTGTTGGAGTGAAGAAACTTCTGCCTCTTCAGGATGCCAAGCATAGTCAACAACTATGGCAACTGTTTCTCTTCCATCTTCGCCGATTATTGCTGTTGGTGAAATTGAATCATATCCCACAAGAACTCTTTGCAAACGGTCATCCATGCCATTCCAATCTAAATCAGGACCGTATCCTTGCCACCAGCCATCTTCTTCTGATGCCGCACGATCGCCTCTGTCAATTATTCGAGTAGGACGTTGACAATACTCATCATCACACATTAATGGAGGTAATCCATCAATGAAAATAGGTGCCGTAAATTCGATTGGCGATTGGTCTTCTTCTGGCGTGTTTGTTGCCGAGACGGTGACAAATGCACCGAGGTCAGCGAACAAAAACATTAGCACCAAAAACAGTGATAATCTGTGATTTTTGGAAAGACCTTGCAATTGCATGCCGCACACCCTAATTGACATGGATAACCACTTCACCTTTGAGCCTATCCACGCATTGACACACTCCCCCGCCCCTTAAGGGGCTGGGGAGATATTGCAAAATAGCCAATTCTATTATCAAACGATTAATTATGGCCAATGGAAATGTTGTTGTTCTATTGCACATTGAATTGTTGGCCCATCTATTCTTTCCACCATACCAATGTTTCCACCACAAACTGGACACTCTGAACGATTCGCCAAATGCTCCATCCAAGCGATTCTCGTCTCCGCTTCATCACCCGAATCCCTCAATTTTTGAATCGTTTCTTTGACATTCTTTGGCACTACAAATCCTCCTGCACTCCATGGGTCTGGTAAATCGGCCAAACTAACCATGGATGATTTCATATTTTTCATCCGCAAAGAAAGAGAATTTTGACCAGTTGGACCTCCATCATCAACACCCAATGCAAATGGTCCTCCTTTTGCCACTATTGGCAGTGCCAAATATGTCGCAATGAATCCACCTATGTGAGCCATATGTGCTACATCGCTTGCTTTACCCAACCCTATAGTTGAATAGGCTCTCAATATTTCAAGTGCAAAATATAGTAGTGCAATCAATGTCACTGGCCATTTCCTAATCAGAATCAAAGGGAAAGGAATCTCATCCCTTGGCCATCCAGCCAAATATGCACCTAATAATCCAAAGGCTGCTCCACTGGCTCCAAGTGAGGGAATATTAGAATCTGAATTGAAAAGATACCATGCGAATGAACCACCGAATAGCCCAATAAAATAGATTTGAAGATATCTTTTTCCGCCCAGTCTTTGCTCAAGAGGAATTCCGACTAAAGCTAAAATTATTGTATTTCCAAGTACGTGAGTTGCATCGAATTGGCTGTGTAAAAATCCTGCTGAAAACAGTGTATGAAACCACATAGGTTCAGATGCTCTAGAAGGAATTAATACAAAATCGCTCCAGACCCAATATTGCACAAAATCCCATTGCCATAATAGTGTCCAGATGAATTGAATAACGTAGCCAAATAATACTGACACGGTTAGCGAAAGTGCATATGATGTTTCATTTATTTTTGCGTAAATCAAGGGCCCAATTAACACCGCAAACCAAGTCAACAGAACTATCCATTCGACGAGGCCAAAAGACGACATCAGATAGCCCATGTTTGTGGTTTGAGGTTCCGGACTTATGATTTATTGTGAGAATAGTTACCATATTGAATATTGGCACGCTGTGAGAAAAGCGAATAAGTAGGGCTTTGTGCAATGAATATGTCCGATGTATTGCTGGCTTTTGAGTCGGTTGAAATTCGTCGTGGCATGAGTGTAGTCGTAAGTGATTTTTCTCTAACTATTTCACAGGGAGAAGTCGTTGTACTACACGGTGAAAACGGTTGTGGGAAATCCACAATTATTGAGGCTGCTGCGCGTATTTTACCAATAGAAAAGGGTCAAGTATTGCATCACCAAAAAGTGGTAATTGATAGTGAAGGGAGAAGAAATGCACCTACTGTGCCATTTGGACTGACATTACAACAAAATGGAATGGTCGGAAGCGATACAATTGCTGAGCACCTCAATAATATGATGTCGATTTGTAAAATAAAAACAAACATAGCACCGATATTGAAGCAATATTCATTAGACCATCGAAGTAATGATTTGATCGCCCACCTCTCCGGTGGACAGCAAAGAAAGGTCGCAGTAATCACCGGCCTACTACCTGCGATGACATCAAAATCTGCGCGCCTTGTTTTTCTTGATGAGCCTGATGCTGGATTAGATGATGATGCGATTCAAACATTATGCCAACATATTACCAGTTTGAGATTAGCAGGCCATTCATTCTTAATTGCAACACATGATGAAAGGATTCTAAAATGCGCTACACGCATCAATGATTTGAATCAAGATACTGAACAAAAGCCGCCATTGGGTGAAGTTTGGCAAATGCCTGAAATTGAAGATGCAAAATCAAATAATTTCATTCAAGTTGGATTTACCTATAATTCTAAGACAAAGGCTGGTTTTGCCAACAATGGAATTGCCGGATTCTTAACATTAGGAATTCTATTATCATTAGTTGAGCCTTTTGAACTGGATAAATTACCCAGCCTTAAAATGGGATTTGTATTATTGCCGGCATTCATTGCCGGACTTTGTGGTGACCCTGTGGTTAATTTACTGCGAGAAAATAGGGCGTTGGACTGGTGGCAAGCCAATACCACTACTCCAAGAGCAGTAATAATGCCAATAGTTGGTGGGGCGATATTGACTATTATTTCCTCATATATTTTCCTTGAACACCTAGAAGCAATCGTAGTGGTTGCTGGCTCCTTATCGACTCTTTTCTGTTCACTAATAATAGGATTCTTACAATTAGCAACAAATAAGTTGTCAAGACCTCAAGCGGTTTTTATTAGATTGCTAACTCCGATTTTGATTCTTCCTTGGTCAATTGTTGTCAATGAACTAACAGCCTATATTTGAAACAATATTGAATGCGAGAATGGGGTGAAATCATGAAAGATAGAATTGGAATCAGTTTTCTCGGATTCGGATTTCTTGGTCTAATGATTACTCTTTATCTTGGCTTAATGTGGGCGCCAAGCGTTGCTATCGATGCCTTTGAATCACCTGCTGCGCAAAGAATATTCTATTGGCATGTCCCATCTGCATGGGCTGCATTCATTGCATTTACAGTTCTATTTATCGGCTCTGCGTTGTGGTTTTTCAAGCGTAGTCCTGCCGGATGGAGACTGCATGTTGCAGGAGCTGAAGCAGGATTGGCCACTGGTTTGATGACCGTTTTGTCTGGAACTATTTGGGGTTCTGCTGAATGGGGCACTCCATGGGATTGGAGTGATGTAAGACTCAACACATTTGGTTTGTTAACACTGCTCGCATTATTCCTTGTGTTAGGAAGACGCTCGCAACCTGACGGCATTGAAACAAGAGATACATTCTCCACATTCGGATTATTCGGTTTTGTCCTAGTGCCATTTACTTATATCGCAACACGAATCTGGGTAATTCGCCATCCGGGCCCAGTTGTTGCAACTGGCAGTGATGGTTCGCTCCAATCCGATATGGCCTTGGTCCTATTCATTGGTGCAATCTCATTTACCATTTTTATCATCGGCCATATTTTGACATCAATGCATATTACCAAACTTGAACAAAGAGTTGAGTTATTACAAAGTGAGATAGATAGGAGTGCTTGAAATGGAAGGAATGAGTTATTTGACAGTTGCATATTTGGGAATGATAACAGGGATTGCAATTTGGACTTGGACTGTTTTTGCAAGAGCAAAAGACCTTGAAGCACGTATTTCTGCTATTGAAAAAAGTTTGGGCAAAGATGAGATGGAAGCGGATAGTATCGCATTACAATCAGCAAAAAGTGATGAAAGTAAAGCCACAGGTTGAAAGCAAGTAATTCAACCCAAGACTGAGGAGGGATATGATGGCAGGAGCACTTGGCGGCGAGTTTTGCTTGGTCTGTGGCGCAGATCCACCTCTCTTTGGCGACAGAATGTGCGAAGAATGCACTCGCAAGAGAATCAAATTAGTAGAAGTCCCAGAAAATGTTCCATGGGTTCGTTGTGCCCGTTGTGGCATCGTTGAAATCCAAGGGAAATGGGTTTTTATCAGTGAAGATAAAATCTGGAATGAACTAATTCAGCGCCATGTATTATTCCATAAAAACGCTGAACAAGTAGGCCTTGCCTTTGAACCACAAACAATCTCTGATAGACATACATTGTTACATATTCAAGTTGAAGGTGTCATCGATGAATTAGCATATAATGAACAACACACCATGAGGGCTCGTATGGCAAATGGTGTTTGTCTAACCTGTACGAGACGTGCTGGTAATTATTTTGAAGCAACTGTTCAAGTTCGGTCATCGGGAAGGAGATTATCCGAAGATGAATTTGGTGTCTTGAGAGCTTCATTAGACCATGTAATTGAGACTCTAAGTGATGACCCAATGTTCTTCATCACCAGTGAAGGTGCCGTAACAGGAGGCTATGATGTCGTGTTGGGTAGTAAAGGATTAGCACGCTCATGGGGCAGACATATGGTAACTACTTATGGCGGCCATATCAGTGAATCAAATTCAACCGTTGGTAGAAAAGATGGGATTGATGTGACCCGTTTAACTCTATTATATCGCAAACCAGGTTATGATTTAGGTGATGTTGTAAAATGGAAAGACAATTTTTGGCGCCCTGCATCATGGTCTAAAGATGGCGCTATTATGGAGAGGGTTGACCGTCGCGAAAGAACAGGTGCAACATGGAGAGATTTGGAGCATTCAAATGTTGTTTGTCAGATGAATGAATTTATTTCTGTTGACTTAATCAATGAAGATTCATCTGTAGGAGAATTCCTTGACCCTCACAATTGGCAAATGACTTCAATTCGTTTACCTTGGGATTATTCTGGTTCAAAAAAACTGTTAATTGCTAAAATAGAAGATGAGTGGATGGCGCTACAACATCTTGGCATTGATGATTCAAAAATTGATGCCTATCAAATTAAGGAGGACTGAAACATGCAAGGAGGCCAAAGTGACGATAATTCATCTGCGAGTATTGTAGACTTGGCTGGGTCTCTTGATAATGAAGGGATGATTGGTTTCACTCGTTCATTTGTCGAAGACATCCGCAAAGGTTTGGCTGCAGTAAATGTAAGATTGTTGCCATGGTTGGAAAATATTAGATCACAAAAATGGAATGGCGCTCTATTTTTAGGAATGGGTGGTTCTGCAGCGGGTGGCGATTTTATTACCAGCCTATCAGAAAAACACGGTAATTTACCTGTCAAAACAATTCGTGATTATTCAATTCCATCGTGGTGGAATAAAACATGGCTAGTGATTGCAACAAGTCATAGTGGCAATACTGAAGAAACACTATCCGCTTGTGAAATGGCTTTGAAAGCAGGTGCAACCGTCATCGTAATTTCAACAGGGGGAGAATTATCAGGATTTTGCGAATTATATCCTAAGTGTCACCTAATACCAAGCATTGGTGGACAACCCCCTCGCACTGCATTTGGACACATATTCTCAAGACAATTGGCCTTGATGAGATTTCTTGGAGGACTTCCTCAACCATTTGAAGGAGAAGATGAAGCAATGTTACAAAGATTGCAACAGGCCGTTGATGGATTTGATATTCTTGAAGAACCGGAAGGAGATATTGTCCAATTAGCAATGGCCATGGTCGAGCGCCCTATCAGTATTTTAGGACCAACTGAACTATTACCGGCATTGACTCGTTTCAAAAATCAGTTGAACGAAAACAGTGCACGATTCGCTCGAACCGGAACTGTTCCGGAGATGAACCATAACGAAAGTGTTGCATGGGGCGGTGTTGGAAATACTCAGGACCCTCACGCCGATCAACATTTAATCCTATTATTGGCTTGGCAAGGGATTCACACAAGAGTATCTGACCGAATGGATTGGATGGTCTCGCATTTTGCTACTGATTTTGCTTGGAGAATTGATGGTGAAGGAAAATCACTGCTTGAATCACTCCTTTACTTGTGCATTCTAATGGATTGGATTTCAATTTCTCTTGCATTATTACATGGAAAAGACCCAGCTGCAATTGAACCAATTATTGCATTGAAGGATTTTCTTTCTAGCAAAAACTGAAACTTTCAATAAAGATTTCCTAATATTAATCGAGGGTCAGGATATCGTTGTAACGCCTGAATCCGGTTTTCTCTAACAACGACTCCTTCGAGGTCAAAATTTTCCGGTTCAATTAATGAAATCTGAATATGTACATGGGGTTCCCATCCTCCATTTTCTGCTTTAGTACCTATTTTTGCGAGCAATTGTCCGCCAATGATTTCTTGCCCAACTTCTAACCCTTCTAGGCTTTCACTAGAGAGATGACCATGTAGAACCCAAATTGTGGTTTCTGGATTCATTTGTTGTGAACCTATTTCAGATGCTAGAGAAACTCTATGTTGGGTTATTATTGTTGGTCCATATGAGCCTTTTTCTGAATTAATTCCGAATGAATGGATTATCCCGTCAGTGAATGCAAAGACATCTGTTTGCTGTGGTGCGCCGATGTCAAGCCCTACATGTAAATCTCTCTCGCCTGAAAATATTTCTTGCTCATACATTCCAGGACGGATTTCATCATAGCGGCCAATTTGGTAATCAAATGGGCACTTCCATGAGGTATCAACGCCTCTAGTAAAGTCAAACACCCAATACTGTTCAGGTAATTTTACCACTTCGTGGAACCCTGATGGTGGCTTGACCATACCCCCGCGAAGTAGTGATTTCATATGATGATTGGCGAAGAGGTCAAAACCCGCCATTAAAAGGAGCAACTATGTTGCTCACTGTGGCCCTCATTCTAGTAGTGAGTATATTGCCAGGGTTTGCATTGGTTAGAATATTGGATGCAAGTTCTGATAATTTTCGCAAAGTATTGCTAATTCCATCTCTCGGTTTGCTATTGATTTTTGGATTGAATGGTTTGCTATTTACGATGAATATGTGGTCTGTAAATTCGGTAATCCTTTGCATAATAATACTCAATATCATGGCAATAATGCATATCAAATCCATTAACAATGAAAAACTATCACAATGGAGAATTCTTGAATCTGCGATGAATGATAATCTCAATTCGCTATCAGACAAACAAATTAGCGATGAAGTAGCTGCTCAAAAATGGTTCCAGGTAAATCGAGTCACTTGGAAATCTATTTTCGCTTTCATTATTTGTTTTAGCGTCTTGATCATCCCAATTATCCAGCACCTTCCGTTCGGAGTTGATTGGATTGGCTTTTCAGTTCTAAGTAGCCAAATTGCGCAAACTGAAAGTTTGAACTTAAGTGGAACGAATGCCGGATATTGGACATATCCTCCAGCATATCCGGCATTAGCGGCATTTATCAGTAGTGTATTGGACATTGATACTGCTGTTGCTGTTTTTGAATTAGGCCATTATTCATTATTCGCCATAATGCTTGGATTATGGGGCGCATTAGACCGAAATGGCGCTGGAGTTGAAGCAGTTTTTGCGATGGTATTAGGCCTAGGTCTTTTCGCAAAAACATTTGATTCAGGTTATCCAACAGTAGCAAGCCAGCTGGGATTGGTTGTCGGATTATTAGTTCTATTAAGACAAACATCAGAGAAAGTAAAGCACCACACAAGAGCGTTTGTTCTCGCTGTTATTTGTGTAGCACTAATTCATCCAACTGGAGCAATTTATCTTGGATTGCTAATGTTGTCACACATAATCATTGGATTGACTAGCAAAGAATCCATTGGAGGGCATGTCAGAAAAATACTCATCGCAAGTTCAATATTATTGCTAATAGCAATGGCAATTGCATTGTTAATTATTGCTCCAAGAATGCTAGACACTGCTGTATTTGCTGAATATGGTTGGCAAGGAGGAAGGCCATTATTATTTTACAATGGAATCTTGCTATTGTTCGGATTAGTTGCTGCTTATCGTTTGCGAGATTATATTGAAATACGTATGCTAGTCATTTGGATTAGTTTGTTATGGCTATTAACTGGAATTCATCTCATCGAAGGTTTCGATAAAGTACCACTATTGGCATTACTCTCCTATACATTGTACTCAATGGGAATTCATGCTTTCCACATTCCATTGACTGTACTGGTTGCACTTTGGTTGAGCCCTACAACCAACCTTAGAAGTGAAGGTGGGGGCAATCGGATTCTGACCTTTGGATGGAACCCACATCTTAACTCCAAGATATTCTCATCTGTTATTGTTGCAATAATGTTGGCCTTTTCTTCTGGACTGATAATAATGGCAGAGATGTCACAGCATGATGAATTACGTCCGATTAGTAATTCGGATTTAGAACTAAGAGAATCATTAGAAAATTTGCCCGAAGGCAGTATTGTCTATTCGGAAAACACTCACTGGGGGCATTTGTGGGATGTTCCACCACATATCCAGATGACCAGTATTCCCACTTTGGGATTAGTTGAATTAGACGATACGATTCAAGGAGAAGTTACAAATGCCATCAAATCAGATGATACTGAGACACTTGGCCATCTGGAGATAACTCATGCGATTACCTCTCCAAGAGGTATGATGCAATTCGTTCTTGCAAAATCTGAGTATTGGGGCGTGATTGAAAATATTGATTCAAGTAAGTTATGGCAATTCATCCCAAGTGGTAATCAATCTCAAAGTGATTTTATTGCAATCAATAGCCAGCACTGTGTGTCTTTGTGCCAGCAAAAAATCGACACATGGATATCTCAGAATTTCCAAAATCCCATCTCCCTAAATAAGAATAGAATATTTGTTCAGGAAGGTGAAAATACAGCCTTGGCAATAGAAAATGAATTTGCCTTTAATGGTGTATCGGGTGCAAATGGGGATGTTTCGCGAACAATTTGTTTTGTGATAGAAAGAGTAGGTAACACAGATTCTGCGACAACAACTGTCTCTAGTCAAGCAACAAATGAATCACAAAACACCTTGCAAAGTGGTAGTGGTTTTACAGAGGATTGCTTTACTATTGGAGGGCCTGAACCGATAATGCAACTAAATTATTCAATAATTTGGAGCGACTCTACCAATTCTCAAAGATGGATTAATCCAACTGGCCTAAGTGGCAGAGGTGATGTAATTATTGACCAGTCGGGATTACTAATACATTGGATTGAGCTGATTTAATATTAGAAATAAGCGAAGGCATCAAATCAAATTGCCATCCAACTATACGATATGCCGCACCTGACAGTGATGCTTCCCGCTATTGATGAAGCGGAAGGTGTGGCGGAGATTATACCGCGTATTCCTCATTTGGAACTAGAAGAACTCGGATGGGATGTTTCAATATTAGTCATTGATGGAGGGAGTACTGACGGTACAGTACAGGTTTCAGAAAAACTCGGCGCTGAAGTAATCCAACAGCAAGGAACTGGAAAAGGTGCTGCGATGCGCCTTGGATTTCTACATTTCTTAAAATCAAATAGTGATACTTTGGTAATGCTAGATTGTGATGGAACGTATCACCCGGAAGAAATCATCAAAATTCTAAAACGAGTGAAGAAAAATAATATTGTCATCGGTGACCGCTTACATGGAAATATTGACGATGGTGCTATGACGCGGTTGAATTATTTAGGCAACCATTTGTTGACTTGGATTGCTACTACCTTATTTGGAGTAGCAACAAATGACCTCTGTTCTGGTTACTGGGCTTTCAGTAGAGAATCACTGAGCAGAATCAAATTGAACAGTATGAAATTTGAAATTGAAGCAGAGATGTTTGCATCTTGTGCGATTGAAGGTATCGATTTCTCATTTGTTCCGATTCGCTATTCAAACCGAATCGGAGAAGCAAAACTTGGCAGTGTACCAGATGGATGGATTATTCTTCGCAAACTACTCGTTCGCAGAATATTCCCTACTCCAGTAGAACTACGCTTAGGTGAAAGTAATTTAGCAATCAAAAACTGATTATTGTTTACAAACAGTCAAAGATGGCTATTCGTTGGCGACTCTATGGCAAAGCGTCTATGTGCGATATTAGGTGCTAGCGGAATAGTTAGCCAAAGGTTGCAACAGAGATTAGCAAATCATCCTTGGTTTGAATTGGTTGCAATTTGCGGTGGCCCTGATACTGCAGGAAAACCACTGAGTTCTATCGGGTGGAAACTTGAGCAGCAAAGACCAACTCTTGCTGAAATTACTGTATTAGATTTATCCAATTCCAAAATTTGTAAACAATTACTTGAACTTGGAGTGAGTATTGTATTCTCTGCAATTCCAAGCGAGATTGCGCAAGATGTTGAACCGATGTTGGCCGAATCCGGATTTGCTGTATTTTCTAATGCCAGCGCTTATCGGCGAGTAGATGGAATTCCGTTAGTAATTGCAGAAATAAATCCTCAGCATATGGAACATTTTGCAGTTGATGGATTACCTATGGCTTGCTCAACAAATTGTACATTAATGCCAATCGCAATGCCATTAGCCCCTCTTGACAGAATGTTAGGAATAAAATCACTAACCATGCGTAGTGAGCAGGCACTCTCGGGAGGAGGTTGGAGATTATTATCTGATGAAAAGGCTCTCGCTGGCTCAGTCAACCCTGAAATTCCTGATGAAGCAAGAAAAACGGCCAGCGAGTTGAGGTATATTTTGGGTAAAACGGTTGATCTACCATCACGCAAAAATCCAAAATCATCTGTTCATATTGCTAATGCATCAATAGATACAGATTTCGTTTGCAATCGTGTTGCACGAAAAGATGGCCATCATGTTTTCGTAACAGCAAAATTACTCAATCCAACCACACTTGCAGAGGTTAAAATGCTAATTTCATCATTCCATGCAATTCCACAATTACTCAATTTACCAAGTGCCCCTACGAATCCAATTCAATTGGTTGAAACAATTGATACAAATAAGCATCTTTGGGCCGATGGTGAATCCTTTCCTCAACAAGTTGAACCAAGTAAAGACTTGAGAGCTGGTATGGCGATAACAGTTGGAAATTTGCAACTGATAGAACCTGATATCATTTCTTTTGAAGCGTTTTCTCATAACACCATTAGAGGAGCGGCTGGAGGAGTTGTTTTACTCGCTGAATTGGCCTTGAATGAAGGTTATCTTGACTAATCGCTTGGGCACTATTGCTAAAGGATGAGCCTTGCTCCTAAGCACCGGTGCGGACATGGGAATCACTGCTTTAATTCCAGACATGACAATAGGTCAACTCATTGTTGAGGCTGATGAACGATGGGGCGAAATGTGGGATAATGAAGCCACAAGGCTGAAAATCATGTTAATTCTTCCACGCAAAGAACGTAAATTGATGGAACTTCATGGCGATATGGTCGAGCACGGACAGCCAGTAATCACCGTCTTCCACCGCCCACGGGCAGAAGCAAAATTATTAGAAGAACAGGGCTTTGATGCAAGAGATGCTTCTTTCCAATTCGTTGATTTAGCAACCCCTGACATGGGTCCTTGGTTACAACATCTAATTACCAACGAAGGATGGTTACGCGGAACGATAGAAGTAAGTTCAGTTCCTTTCTCGATGGGTTTGCCAAACCAAAGACCGTTTGAAAGCGAGAGAATGTTATGCTTTAGACATCCATCGCTTTCTGCGATTGAAAATTATTACTTACCTTTCCCACCTTCCAGTATCCCAGGAAAATGTTTCGTTTCATTACCAAGGCGTCAAGCCGCTGAAATGGCTAGACAGCAGGCTGAAGTATTGGGTGTTGGACGTTTGCAAAAGAAAATCAATATCACAAAGGTTGAGGCCCCTCCTGTACAAGAGATTGTCGAACCAACACCAGAGCCAGCACCTGTGGCAGTAGAATCGGAAATGCAGAATATGGTTGAAGAGTTCAATCAAGAAGTATTAGCAAGTGCTGCTGAAGAAGTTGCAAGCGAAACATCTGAATCATCATCTGTACCGCTACCAGGTGCTAAACCTGTTGAAGCGGCTGAAACCAACAATGCGTTAGAATCAACTGTTGACACAATTTCTGATGATTCTACCAATGTGAGCCTTCCAGAACCAGAGGTTGAAGAAGTTCCTGAAATGTCCGATGTTGAAATTGAATTTAGAGCATTGGTAACCGAACTGATGGCTGCTGAGATTGAACCAAGTGATATGATGAACGACC
>Ga0233449_1001407_pt1 | contig 21913 bp, 18 predicted proteins | sample SI_124_October20_FD_183012 | JGI IMG/M metagenome (GOLD analysis project Ga0233449, IMG submission 183012) | Seawater microbial communities from Saanich Inlet, British Columbia, Canada - SI_124_October2016_200_MG | ecosystem: Environmental > Aquatic > Marine > Inlet | place: Canada: British... | reverse complement strand
TGCCAGGCCCCGGCCTCGAGGTACAGTTGGAGTGACACGCGCGAAGACATGGACGGAGGGACAAGCCAGGTGTGTTCGCCGATCCTTTGCCAGCCTTCCACTTCGGCGGGCTCCGGTTCTTCCTGGCTCGTGACGTAGATATTCCCGGGAAGGCCGCGCAGGGCTTCCATGATCTCAATCTGGGCATCGAGCAGCGTGTCTTGCGGCTTGGGACCCAGGTGCCACACACCTTCCGCGATGACCTCCGCACCCTGTGGCTTCAGTCCAGCACGGAAGGCAGCAGGCTCCAAAGAGGGACGGTATGAGTGGCCCTTCTCTCGGAGCTCAACGTTGTCCTCGGTCGGATGGAGCCCGCCGCCCGCGAAGACCCAGCGATATCGCGCGGTATCCGCGTTACCGCACGCCGAACAGGGTCGCATGTCTCCGTCCCGGAAAGCGATCTGCACACCGCTTGCTGTCGCGCGCGCCATGACATCGGCTCGTGATTCCGCCGCTCCAGTGACCTGACCGGACAACAGCGTCGCGACCAGTCCACCGGGATCTTCTAGGGTAGAGTCCGCGACGGAGGCCGGGACCAGAATGCGCGCTGCCCACCACTCGATGTCTTGGTCAGAAATCTCCCCGTGGCCACAGAACAGACAACGCGATCCTTCGATGGGTGGATCGGCGGGGTGGACCCAGTCGGCGCTGAATCGCTCATCCGTGATTTCGACGGCCAACTGGTAGATCCGTTCGCCGAGCACAGCGAGAAGGCGGTTCGCCCACGGTACTTCCTGCTGTTCCAGCGCGTGACCATTCGCTGGATCGAGGATCAAGTCGTTGAACGAGCCCATGCCACCGTAGGCGTCGAGCACGGTCGGGCTCAGGCCGCTCACAAGTGTCGTCTTGAGGTGGTCTCGGGCCCACTTGAGCCAGCGCGCCTCCCCGGAGTGCTCTAGGAGTCGGACGAGGCCCGCGAGTGCCTTTTCGGCCCGCCGGTCTGGCTGTTCGGTCATGGTGTCAGCAGCTCCACGGGGCGGTCCAGCCAGGTGCGAGGGTTTCCGGCCGCGACACAGGGGCAATCAGGATCGCACCGGGCGTTCCGAAAGTCACGGGCCGGCGCCGCAGTTACTCCTTCAGTCGCTTTAGTCTGCAATGTACCTTGTGACCATGATCAGTCTTCATCCAATCGGACGCACCGCGCGGGCGACCGCGCGCCGCTTGAGTCTTCTCGCTGCCTGTGTCGTACTCGCGTGCGGGGAAGGCAGTGGGACGGATGTCGCAACGATCTCTGTCAGCGTTCAGCCGACCGCTGCGCTCATCGTCGGGGTCGGCCGATCAGCGGACTTCGACGCCGTCGCCCGAGATGCTTCGGGCGCCCTCGTGTCGAGAACGCCGTTGTGGAGCTTGGCCGATCCTGAGGTCGCCTCTGTAGGGGTCAACGGAGTGATCACTAGTCTCGCGCCAGGGAAGACGACGGTGTCCGCGACGATCGATGGTGCGACGGGAACCGCGCAGCTCGAGGTCTACGTCCCGGAGGACGTCGCTGTCTATGAGCCGGGTGTCAGCTACTTCGGCCGCGGCCAGTATGTCGAGTACATCCCCGGTGAACTCCCGGTCGTCATTTCGTCGCCGCACGGAGGGGCGCTCACCCCGAACGAGATCCCGGACCGTACCTATGGTACAATCGGCTCCGATCGGAACACAGCAGAACTGACGGAGGCCGTGCGAGAGGCACTCATTGAACTGACCGGGTACGCCCCCTACGTCATTATCTCCCGCCTTCAGCGGGCCAAGCTCGATCCCAATCGCGAGATCGTCGAGGCCGCCCAGCAGAACATTTACGCAGAGCAGGCGTGGCACGAGTTCCAGGACTGGATTTCGATGGCCCGGGTCGATGTCGAAGAGCGCTTGGACAGGGGCATGTACTTCGATATGCATGGTCACGGCCACGCGATCGACCGACTTGAACTGGGATACCTCTTGGGGGCGGACGAGCTGAACCAGGCTGACGCATTGCTCAACTCGCTGGCGGCAGTCGCGAGTTCGAGCATCCGTGACCTGGGCCGTGACTCGTCGCTTCCGTTCTCCCAACTCCTACGCGGGCCGCTGTCTTTCGGAGGATTTCTACAGGGGGAGGGTGTGCGTGCGGTGCCAAGCCCTGGCGATCCGAGTCCGGGGGCGGAGCCATACTTCACAGGCGGATACAACACCCGGAGGCACGGGTCGCGGACGGATGGGGAGTTCATCAGTGGCATACAGATCGAGCATCATTTCGATGGGCTGCGCGATACCGAGGAGAACCGAAGGGCCTATGCCGCGAAGCTCGCCCGGGTCATTCGCGCATTCATGCTCGAACACTACGGGTTCTTCGAGCCGGTAGGCGGCTGAAGTTACGGTCCTCTCGACACGCGGATGAGGTCAGGTTCCGCCGACATCGTCCCCGCGGCTTTGGGCTGTAGCATCATCGCCCTCTCTGACCCAGACACCCCGTAGCCAGTCGACGACGAGGGCCATCTCTGCCTCGGTGAGGATTTCGTCCATGCCGAATGCGGGCATGTCGTCATTGTCTTCGCCGTAGTAGTCAGCGTGCCCCGGGTCGTGAAGCATGCCGAGCATCCAGGTCCGTGACCCCCATCCGGTAAGCTCGGGGCCGCGCTGTTCCTGATTCACACCATGGAAGACGTGGCAATCCGTGCATCCGATGCTCTCGCTGCTCATGTCGAGTCGCCCTTGTTCGATCTCTCGAGAGTCGCTTGCGTCGAGTAGCGCTTGGCTTGGCAGCTGCGCCTCAGCGGAGAGAGCTTTGATGACCCGTTGCAGTTGAGCCACCTGGCTGTCGTCATAATTTGCGATCCTGCGCTCAACCACGCGCGACATCGCCCCCCGTCGGTGTGATGTGCCGCCGAAGTAGGCTGGCGACCCGAATTGTTCGGGGTCGAGCATGCCCTCGAGCCAGGCACGGCTCCCGAAGCCCGCCAGGTCCGGGGCGGACTGCGTGTCGGTTGGTGTGCCTCCCAATCCATCGAGGCCATCCACCCTATGACATCCAGAGCAGTGTGTGGAGAAGATCCGGGGACCTTGGGTGAGTGGGTCGGCGCGGAGCAGGGCCAACCCTCCTGCCGCCGGGATCCCGTGCTGGGCCGTGACCAAGATGTCCATACGCTCTGCCTGGGCGTGTGACTCGGCGGTCGCCGCCGCGTACTCAGGGTCTGCGCCGTCCTGGATCATTGCGAGGCGTGTCAGCCCCGCCATCGTAACCAGCAAAGCTGCGAGCGTTGCCAGATTGAACCGGTGCCCCCATCGCCATCGGGCGATGATCGGCATCGCTGCGAGGACGGTGAACACGAGGCCTGGAACGAGGTGTGCACCCACCACTTCGAGTCCTGCAGGGAAGTACTTCAGCCATTGGAAAAGAAAGAGGAAGTACCACTCAGGTCTGGCGGCAGCGTATGGTTCGGTTGGGTCGGCCGGGGCTCCCAGATCGGCGCCGCCGGTTGCCCACACGACGGCGAGCACCGCCAGCATCACGGCGAGAGAGGCCACTCCGTCACGGAGGACCTGCTCCGGCCAAAACATGCCGTCCGGAGCATCTTTGGTATTGGCCGTGGTCACGCCGTGTCGGCGAAAGAGGTAGACGTGGCCGACGATCATGAGGACCAAGAGGCCCGGTAGGACACCTGCGTGCAGCGCGAAGAATCGAGTGAGGGTTAGATGCCCATAGTCGACGCCCCCAATCAACAGGCGTTGCAGGCTCTCTCCCACGACCGGAGTCATGGCAGCGATGTTGGTGGCGACCTTGGTCGCCCAATACCCCTTCTGGTCCCAAGGCAGGAGGTAGCCGGTGAGTGACAATCCCAGGACCACGAGCAGGAGCCCGAGCCCGAACCAGAAATTCACCTCGCGCGGAGCTCGGTAGGCGCCGTCGATCACGACCTGCATGAGATGGACGACAAGCAGGATGATCGTGGCCTGGGCCATGTAGTGGTGGATGCCCCGGAGGACCCAACCGCCAAGCATCTGGTGCTGAATGAAGTAGACGCTCTCCCAGGCGCCTTGAGCGTTAGCGCTGTAGCTCGCCCAAAGCACGAGGCCGGTAACGAATTGGACGACGATGGCAAACGTCAGAGTGCTGCCCCACACATACCGCCAACGGGCACCACCTGGGATCCGCTCGAAAAGCACCGCACGAAGGAGCGTTCTGGCTCCGGTGCGATCGTCGAACCAGTCGAGGAGTGCTCTCATTGCACCGGGGTCTTTACGGTATGGCCCGCCTGAAAGCTCTGGAAGCGGACCCATATCTCGTCACCATTTCGCACTTCGACCTGCAGCGAGTCCATATCTCTGGGACTGGGACTCGCCGGGTCGTCGATGACTCCGGCCAAGTCGAACGAACTCTTGTGACAGGGGCACGTGAAACCGGGCCGGTCCTTCGCGATCCCCACGAAGCAGCCTGCGTGCGGACAGACGACGTTCAGAGCGTGTACGTCCTCTCCGACCTTTCGCAGATAGACCGCCCCGATGGGTGCGTCGCGGTGGATCGTCCACGCGTCGGTGAGGTCCGCGGTGATCGTGAATTTCTTCGGTGTGCCGTCGTTGGGGAGTACGGCCAGTGTGGTCACCCGACTCATTCCCGCCTCATTCCGTTTGCGTCGGAGAGGGTCCAGGAGAGACGTGGCACCTGACAAGACCGGCACGAGCGCGGCAACGGTCCCGACGAAGACGGCACTCATGCCCGCCAAGAAGGTTCGGCGCGGCTGTACCGGTGGGTTCTGTGTTTCCTCGTCCATAGCGGTCGTGTATTGAGTCGGGGGGTGAAGCTGGACTCGAATCGATGGCCGGCGGGTGGGAGAGAGCCGAAAAACGAACCCTAGCCTGAGGGTCGACTCCTCATTCGGCAAGCCCGCTGGCTCGATGGTGGTTCCCGGTCCAAGATTCGTGTTACGCCCACTTTTATGAAGCTGAGGACACTCCATGTGTAGCCTGTTTGCTGCTGTCTTTATCGTATTTGTCTCGCTTGGATCAGCCTCGGCACAGGAGTCTGTGCTGCTGACCCCCGACCGCGTGTTCGATGGCGAACAGATCAGAGAGGGGTGGTCGGTCCTCGTGCGCGGAGGTGCCTGATCGGTCCACCCAAGAGCCTGCGATGCCAGAGTCGGCGGCCGCTTGCGGCACGAGAGAGGCCGCCCGTTCAATGAGCTCGGCATCAATACCCACGTCTTGGCCCACCGATTTCATATCGGCGAGCGTGAGCCCACCAGTCCCCTCTTTGCCGGGCTGCTGAAGTTCGCTCGCCTTCCTTACAACGAGGGCGAACTCCTCATCGGAGTATCTACGATCGCTGATCGTGCTACTCCTGGTCGTGGACAGGGTCTGCCGTGAATACGAGGTAGGCGACAAGTAGCTTCTCTGGGCGGGAGAGGGGCGAAACAAAAGGGGCGGCAGGCCGAAGCCCACCGCCCCTCATGAAGACCGAGAATCAGTCGGCGATCAGCCGCCCGACTTACCCCCTCTTCCCCGGAAAGGGTGACGCCCCTCGCGAGTCGTTAGATCGATCTCCACCGACTCACCGTTCACAACAGCGCTAGCTGTTTCGTCACCATCGAACGTGATCGTCATGGTCATCGACTTCGTCTCCGTGCCGTCTGCATCCGTCCGCGTCGACTCCATAGCATGAGTGATCGTGCCAGAAATCGGGTAACGCGGGTCGGAGCCCGGAATGGGCACCACCACGTCGTTGTAGGTGATCGAGCCGGTCATCTCGTACGAACGGTTACCCTCGTCGGTGTGCCGGCTGCGACTGATCTTGCTCTCGCCTGTCCCGTTCACCGTACGGTGGGTTTCCTCACCTTCCAGCCCAGTGAGCGTCATGGTTCGCACTCGGTAGACCGAGGCGGCCCAGTTCTCGCGACTGACATCACCGCCTACCTCGGTCACGACCTCGATTCGTTCGGTCGTGAGGTCGTCCAATTCGGCTTGTTCGTTACCGACCGCATCGTAGAAGGTCCTCTCGACGGTTCCCGAGCCTGCATGGCCCAATCCACGGCGGCCACCGGCTCGACCCACCGCCTTTCCGGGTCCTCCCATCGCGCGTCCCATCTCGGCACCGGGTGCCCCGAAGCCGAACGGTTGAGCCCAGGTGTTCACGTCCTCGAGCGCAGCGTCAGCCGCAACGAGGGCCATGTCGCGCAGTACCGGATCATCAATCGACTCGATTCCGGTCATACTGTCGCATGCACTGATCGCCACTACGGCGGCCAGGGCCATCCCGACTGGGGTGAAGCCGGATCGTCTCATTCGCATTTTCTCGCCTTTCTCTTGATGTGGGGTTCGCACCTCCCCTTCCGGACCTTTGACGCCTGTGTATATAAAGATGTTAAATGTGGATGTATGTGCCACATGGCGCGCGCTGCGTCGAGTCCTCACCCCCGCCCGATCTCCTCAGCCGCCCGCAGCGACAGAGCCGAGAACGTCAGCGTGCCGTTGTTACATCCACCGGACACGTGCGTCGGTGCACCAACCACGAAGAGGTTTTCGTGATCGTGTGCGCGGCCCCATGAATCGACGACGCTCGTGCCGGGGTCGTCGCCCATGCGGCAACCTCCTGCCGGGTGGTCCTGAGTCGAGTCGACGGAGGTCCGCAGAACCCGTCCGCCACCAGCCCGCGCTACGCGCTCGAAGTTCTCACTCAGCCGGTCCTCGGTGTGCGCCCGTAGGTCACGAGACGCAGGCGCGTCCACGAATTCCAGATTGGGCATCGGGTCGCCGAATCGGTTCTTCCGAGACGAGTCCAGAACGATACGACTCGAGCGGTCCGGGATCACGTCGTAGTAGGAACGGAGCCGGGCGGTGCCCGTGGCTGTCCGCGACCGCCAGTCCGCCATGACCTCGTCGCCCAACATCAGTTGGCCGTCGGACCCTCGCATGCGTGGCCCCCGTCCCGTTGCGGACTCCCAGACCCGGAAGTCACTGCGCACGTAGCGCCCATTAGAGAGCCCCGGCCCGCCGGGAAGCTGAGGGCGTTGGAAGTACTTCGAGATCAGGCTGTGACCGTAGTACATGCCCGGCAGGAGCCGCATGGGCAGCTCGACCGTCGCGCTCACTGCGCGGTGGCCCGTCATGTAGCGACCCAGGGTACCGGATGAATTAGCGAGCCCGTCCGGGAATCGATCGTTGGCAGACAACATGAGGAGATGTGGCGACCACGTATACCCGCCCGCCAGTACGAACTTGCGAGCCCGGTACACGATGTCTGTGTCCGGATCGTCGTAGCTCCGTCCAATGGCTGCGAGAATGCGATCCGAGCCGGCTTCGAGCTCGAGGCGCCGAATGAGCGTGCCTGTCTGAAGCCGAATGCGCTCCGCGGCCAAGAGTTGTGCGAAGGTGAAGTCCGGCGAGTACTTCGCGCCCGTTGGGCAGATGTTACACGTGTCGCAGCGTGCGCAGACGTTCCGTCCGTTGTACGGCTCGGTGTTCTTCGCGACCGGATTCGCCCAGATCGGGATATCGGCGCCCTCGATCCATTCCTGAAGCCGTTCCAGCGTCCAGGTCAGCGGTACGTGCCGCATGGGGTAGGGTGCCCCACGCGGATCGAGTGCACTCGGGCCCTGCATGCCCGACACCCCCATGCGTTCTTCGGCCTCTTGGTAGTACGGGTCGAGGTCGTCGTACGTGATTGGCCAGTCCTCGTGCACACCGAACGTCGACTGCAGCTGGAAGTCTTCCGGGCTGTAGCGCGGCACCGTGCCGCCCCAGTGGAGCGCCTGGCCCCCGACCGCCATAGACCGGGACATGATTCCCATCGGGTGTTGGTCGTCGATGTGGTCGTTGTGCCACGGATTCTCGCCGTAATCGATGTACCGCTGGCGAGCGCGGGCGCGCTGGTCCGTCGGGGTCGAGTGCTGGCCAGCCTCGACGATCAGGACGTTGTCATCCGTGTTCGCGGTGAGTTTCTCGGCGACCATCGCCGCGGAGATGCCGCCCCCGATGATGAGAACATCGGTCTCGACCTGACGCGTGCGTCGCGCGCTCATCTTCGGCGCTCCGGTTCAGCCTGCGCTGTATCGATACTTCGGCAGCGACGCTCCGCGATGCGGCGATCATAGCAGCGGTCGATGGCGTCAGGTGAACGGAACCAGTGCGCCATGAGCGCGACCGCGATGTGCTGGGCACGCAGAGGGCTTGGGAGGCCATCGTCGGTGTCGAGGGTTTGTCCTTCTAAGAGTGTGCGCCGAGCGTCCATATCCAGGTCGGCGAAGCCGGTGCTCGAGCGTTGCTGTGCTTCGAGCTGAAGGGCTGCGAGCTGGGCGGTCCAGGCGGGGATGGGGTCCGGAGGGCCATACCGAATCACATCTGTACCATACCCGTGGTTCATCTCAGCGACGGGTTCGTATTCGTCTGCCCAGTATTCGAAGTCCGCCACGGCTTCCTCCCGGGCCCCTGCGCTCAGCTCCGAAGGAAGGACAACCTCTGCGACGGAGCGGAGGAGCGCGGGATCGAGGCGGCGGACCTGTCTTTCGTGGTCCGCCCCATCCATCGGTAACGCAGGCCCGACAACGACGGCGCCTAGCGCAGCGCTGGTGCGCTTAAGGAACGTTCTGCGGTCTTGGGTCATGCGGCTAGTTCCCTTCGGCTTTCAGTCCGGCCGTGAGTGCCCTGTGCGGTTGCTCGCTCCTTGGGGGCGTTTAGCCGTGCGTCAGAGATCTCGATGGTGGTCTTCATAAGGTTAGGCATATTTATGCACCCATAGTCCCATATAATGATTATGGGACAGTGGCTTCGTCGCAATCTGAGGGCAGGTGGCGTGCGGCCCCATACGCGGACGAGACGACTACTCATAGGCGCTCCGAAGTCCCCACTCACCTGAAACGCAACCGGGCCCCACGGATTTGACATGACGAAATGGGGCACGCCGCTTGACTCGATCGCTACCGTCTATGTCAGCGCCCCGAGCACTCATCGGGTGGGCAACGTGGATGACGTAGGACCGACACGGGAATCAACCAAGATGTCAGACTATAAGAGGACTCCAGAGGCTGTGGCTGCTCTGACCCCTGAGCAGTTCCGGGTCACCCAGGAAAGCGGCACCGAGCGGGCCGGCACCGGGCCTTACCTCGATAACAAAGACCCGGGCATCTACGTGGACATCGTGTCCGGGGAGCCCCTGTTCGCCTCGTCGGACAAGTACGACTCGGGCTGCGGTTGGCCGAGCTTCACCAAGCCTGTTCTTGCCGAACACGTGGCTGAGCTCCGTGATGAGACACACGGAATGACTCGCACCGAAGTGCGCTCACTCCACGGCGACAGCCACCTGGGGCACGTGTTCCCGGACGGCCCAGCGGATCGCGGTGGGCTACGCTACTGCATCAATGGAGCCTCGCTACGGTTCGTTCATCGCAATGACATGGCAGCGGAGGGCTACGGTGCCTATGTCGCCCAGGTCGAAGACCTGTCGCCCGACGGCGCCTGACGGCTGAGTACACCTATGCCCTCCGTTGACACATTCCAGTTCGACAACAGTTATGCGGCCGAACTCAAGGGGTTCTATGTGCCCTGGAAGGGTGAGGCCGTACCCGACCCGAAGATTGTCCAGCTGAATACGGAGCTATCGGCCGAGCTGGGGTTGGACCTAGAAGTGCTGGCCAGCCCCCAGGGGGCGGCGTTCTTCGCGGGTGTGGTCGCGCCTCCCGGTGCTGAGCCCTTGGCGCAGGCCTACGCGGGTCATCAGTTCGGTGGCTTCTCGCCGATGCTCGGTGACGGTCGTGCGCTTCTTCTCGGTGAACTCATCGACGGAGACGGCGTGCGCCGGGACCTTCAGCTCAAGGGGGCGGGCCGGACGCCGTTCTCACGCGGTGGAGACGGCAAGGCGGTCCTCGGTCCGGTGCTGCGTGAGTACCTGATTGGTGAGGCGATGCATGCTTTGGGTATTCCGACCACACGCGCTCTCGCAGCCGTCACCACGGGGGATAGCGTGTTCCGCGAGGGTCCTCAGCCGGGTGCGGTTCTGGCTCGGGTGGCCGCCAGTCACCTCCGGATCGGGACGTTCCAGTTCTTCTCCGCACGCCAAGAGATCGAGCGAGTTCGGCAATTGGCGGACTACTCCCTTCGGCGTCACTTCCCCGACCTCGCAACCGACGAGAACCCTTACCTCGCACTGTTAGGTGCAGTGAGCCAAAGACAAGCTGTCCTCGTCGCGAAGTGGCTGTCCGTGGGGTTCGTCCACGGGGTGATGAACACCGACAACATGACCATCTCCGGTGAGACTCTGGACTACGGGCCCTGCGCGTTTATCGACGCGTACGACACCGGGGCGGTGTTCAGTTCGATCGACCAGCATGGGCGTTATGCCTACGGCAACCAACCCGCGATCGCCCAGTGGAATCTCTCTCGCCTCGCCGAGACCCTGCTGCCGCTCATCAACCCGGACGACTCCGAAGATGCGGTCCGGATGGCTACAGAAGAGATCGAACGCTTCATGCCCATGTACCAGGCCTTCTGGCTTGCCGACATGCGGGCGAAACTCGGCCTGAGCCGTGCCGAAGACGGGGACCGTGGGTTGACCGAAGACTTGCTCGCTGTCATGCAGGCCCAGACCGTGGACTTCACCGGGCTGTTCCGTGCCCTGGCCCAAGTGCTCAGAGGAGACACGGCGGTAGCGCACGCGCTGTTCGACGATCCGACCGAGCTAGCGCCGTGGCTAGAGCGTTGGCTGGCCAGGTTGGAGCGCGAGGACGCGGACGCCGAGCTGACCGCCAGCGGGATGGACGGGGTGAACCCCATCTATATCCCCCGCAACCACAAAGTCGAAGAAGCCCTGCAAGCTGCAGCGGACTCGTCCGATTACGAACCGTTCAAGAAGCTTCTAGCCGTACTCGAGAATCCGTTCGATCAACGCGAAGGACTAGAGGGGTACGAAGGCCCCGCGCCCGAGAGTTTCGGGCCGTACAAAACCTTCTGCGGGACCTGATCCGGCTCCGCTTCCCGCTACTCCGGCAACGCAAACGCTACGAGTATCCCGTTCTCCCCTCGGGCACCCGTAGCGATCACCACGAACTGCCGCCCACTCGCGTCTCCATACGTCATCGGGTTGGCATAACCCACCGCAGGCAGCTGCGCACTCCACACTTCCTCACCGCTCGAGGAGTCGAAGGCATACAGCACGTCGCCGCCTCCCGTCAGGAAGATGAGCCCACCGGCCGTTACTACCGGTCCCGCAGCACCCTGAACACCGAGCCTGTCCGGTAGCTCCACACCACGCAGCAACGGGTGGTCCCGCAACTCCGGCCGATCACCCACAGGCACCTGCCATGCGAGTCGTCCCGTACTCATGTCGATGGCTGAAAGTGTGCCCCACGGCGGGTTCGTGATGGGGATGCCTTCGATGCGCAGCGAGCGGTTGGACGCTCTGTCGATCCCGTAGTCGCCTACCGTCCTGGCTGGATCCGGCGCCGCGATCTTGAGTAGGCTCGCCTCCTCGGTCGCCTTTACGAACATGAGGCCGGTCGTCGGGTCCACGGCTGAGCCGCCCCAGTTTCCCCCGCCAATGATGCCCGGCATGGCCAGCGTGCCCTGCATGGTCGGAGGCGTGAAGAGCCCGCCGAACTGCACGCCCCGTGTCATTTCCACAGCCCGACGGCGCAGCTCGGGCGTCAGGTCGATCAAGTCGTCCGGTGTGAATTGCTGCCGCGAAAACGGCTCCGGCAAGGTCGGGAAGGGCTGCGTCGGCGCCGCGACCTCACCCGGCACCTCGCTCCCCGGAACGGCCCGCTCCTCGATCGGCCACACGGGTTCACCCGTCACCCGGTCGAAGACGTATACGAAGCCCGTCTTCCCCACGATGGCCACCGCTTCGATGCTGCGGCCGTCGACCTCTGCCGTATACAACACAGGCGGGGCAGGGAGGTCGTAGTCCCACAGGCCGTGGTGCACGGTCTGGAAGTGCCAAAGCAGCTCACCGGTCCGCGCATCGACTGCGAGCAGTGACTCCGCGTAAAGGTTGTCCCCCAAGCGATGCCCGCCGTAGTAGTCGTTGCTCGGTGTCCCGACGCCTAGGTACACGATGCCGCGCTCATCGTCGAGTGCCATTGGAGCCCACGCGTTGGTGTGGCCGGTGAAGGTCTCCGAGTCACCCTCCCACGTCTCGTTGCCTGGCTCACCCTCCTGTGGGATCAGGTTGAGATTCCATACGCGCTCGCCGGTGAGGACATCGAAGGCCTGCAGCTGGCCGGGTGGGTCGTAGGGATACACGATCGCGTCCCCGACACCGTTCCCCAGGATCACGACGTTCCCGAACACCACAGGCGGCGACGTCTGCGTGTAGTGGAGCGGATTGGTGTGCCAGATCATGTCAGCAGTAAGGTCGATCTCCCCCCGGTATCCGAACGACTCGATCTCCATCCCCGTGGCAGCATCGATCGCGATCAACCGCCAGCGCGAGTTGAGGAAGATCCTGCGTTGCGGCGCACCGGTCTCGCTCTCACCCGTCCACATCGCGATGCCGCGGTGCACGAAGCCGGTGCCGTTTGGCGGCTGCCCAAAGTCCGTGGTGAGAGGGTCGTACTCCCAGATCTCCTCGCCCGTGGAGGCATCAAGCGCCAGCACACGGTTGTAGGAAGTCACCACATACATCGTGTCTGAAACGACGATCGGCGTGACCTCGAACGTCCCGGGGCGCACGGTGGATCCGCGGACGGGAGCTGCTGGCCCTTCGATCACCGTCTCGCCGGTTTCCCACGTCCACGCGACTTCAAGAGATGCCACGTTCGATCGGTCGATGGTCGTCAGCGGCGAGAACTTCGTGCCCGCCTGGTCGCGGCCATAAGCCGGCCAATCAGAGTCGGCGAAGACGCTGGAGACCGCATCTGCAGCGCCACCATCGGGCCCCGCGCACGCGGCCAACAGAAGAGTCAAAATGAGGGCGAAAGATGAAGCGCTTCTATCGAACGACCTCATGACATCTCCTGAGTTAGTTGCCTCCTGGTCCCGTCACATAAGGCGCGTGCTCAAACACCAGGAACGTCTGCGTGGCAGGCAGCTCACCCGCGCGCAGCGTTGTTACATGACCACCCACTCGCTCGATGCCTTCTCGGCCCTCGAGCCATGGATCTACACCGCCCAGATCGCTCGGGCTGTCCGCTTCAACCTCTAGGTCTCCGAGCCTGTAGTGCATCGGGATGACGATCTTGGGCTGAAGCGTCTCCATGATCTCCTGCGTGGTCTCCTGCGACAGGATATGCCACACACCGTCGCCAGGCACCATGAGCACGTCGACACGGCCAAGCCCAGCGACCATGTCAGGCGTGAGCGGCCCGTTGTCGCCGAGGTGAGCGATGCGTAGTCCGCCGGCCTCAATGACCATGGGCGTGTTCAGTTGCCCGAACTCCATTCCGTACGGATCCGCGTGTTTTCCTTCCACGCCGGTCACGGTGAAGTCGCCCAAGATCTGTTCGCCCGGAGAGTCTATCACGGGCACTTCATCCCCCCACGGGAACGGCATCTCACGGTACCGCCCCGCGTCGTGGTCGTAGTGCGGATGTGTGATGAGAATCGCATCAGGATCCACACCAGCCGGCCAGTCATATCCGAGCCACACTCGGCTCGCGTAAGGATCGATCAGCAGTTCGGTCCCGTCTGGCGCGCGCAGCAGGAAGGAGGCGTGCGCGATGTATTCGATCTCGATTCCGGGGGCGGAAGCTTCGACGGCCGCCGCGCCATCGGCGGCTTCAGGCGTCCCGTCCCCGCTGCAAGCTGCGCAGGTGGCGACGAGAAGTACGGCAAGGGGGCGCATCATACCATCGGCTCAGACGGCGAGGTCGAGAGCATTGAGACGTGCCCATGTCCACCAAAGTGGGGCCGCTCCTGACTCTCCAGGAAGGGGTCGCGATATCGAAGGAGGCTCGCGAGGTGCCGTTCGGTCGGTTTGCCGAGTGCCTTGGCCAACTCGGCAGTCTCTTCGTCCAGAATGTCGGCCACCTTATGCGAGGCCACCGGCGTCTTTCCGTCACGCATGGCACTGAGTCGGGCGAGCTGCTCGAGTCCATTCATGAAGCCCGGTACGGCCGCGACGGCACCGGGGGTGTTGTTCAGAAGCTGGCGACCACGCGTGTTGTGCCGGCGCTTCTCGAAGAACCACTCCACGACTGCGACCGTGATCACGATGCCGACCATTTCGGTCCCGAGGTTGATGAGCAGGTTGCCGCGTGGTGTCTCCGCGCCCATGAGGAACGTGACCCACACGGTGAGCCCTGCGGTGCCGAGGAAGCCGGCGGTCACGATCCAACGGAGCATGCGCGGTTTGCCTTTATCCGCCGGTGACAAACACCGGCTGTGTCCACGCCACCCATCCACCCGAGTCCACGATCTTGGCTCGAACGTAACCGACATCGGAGGTTAGGTTGAAAATGGCTGGATTCGCTTCAGTTGCACCGATGATCTGCCCGCTCGACCCAATGAATGTGGTCGTGTATTTGAAGTCTCTATCCTGCTCGATGTGTACCTCGAGGCGAGTTTCGCTCACCATCACGTCTGCGAGCTCCACGCCGGTGCTCGCGTAGAAGTGACCGGCCTCGAGCGCGGTCATGAGCGCGAGCGGTTCTAGGGCCGCTGCTCGGATCGATACCCAGCCTCGGCCCGGGTTCGCGCGGTCCGCGGAGAACTCACCTTGGAAGTGATGTGCGTCGTCCACGGCGATGCCGAAGATGCGTTTTCCACCGGTGAGTAGAATGTCCCAGATCTCCTCGAGTCCCGGTGCGCCGCTGCCGCCCTCATTGTGCACGGTGGGGTGACCATTCCATATCTCGATGAGCTTGTCGTTCTCGATTTGAGCGAGCTCTTCTGCTCCGAAGGACCAACCGAAGTTCGGGTGGTTGATGTGGGGCACACCTTCCACTTCGCGGATCGCATCTACGTTGGCCTGGATCGTCGCCACGAGTGACTCCGCCTGCCGTGCCTCAACCAGGCCGGGCAAGTTGAGTCCGTTCACGTGCACGGAGGACTCCTCGAAGCTCGACGTCACTTCTTCGCCGGGCACGAGCAGAAAGGTCGAGTCGACTAGGTGAGCCAACGTCGCCGGGTCCGTAAAGACGTTGTGGTCCGTCAGAACGAGGAAGTCGTAGTCCTGGTCTTTGTACCACTGTGCCACGTATTCCGGCGGAGAGTCGCCGTCGCTCTCGAGCGTGTGTGCGTGGGTGTTGCCCTTGTACCAATTATCCGATGCGTAGTCGGGGATCTCAAAGCGCACGTCTGCAGAGGCAATTGCGCCCTGTTCAGCAGTGCCTGTGCATGCGCTGAGGGCTACTAGAAGGAACGCAGCATGTCGTTTCATCGGCTGATCCTGTCTGTCGGGAGCGCGGTGGTTTAGGGAGCTGTCGTGCTATCGAGGACAACTGTCGTGTCGGGAGCAGCAGCTGTATCGGGCGTTAAGACGGTGTCGGGGGTGAGCGTCTGACCGTCTGGAGTCTCGGCAGCGGTGCTCTCCTCTCTCGCCTCTGTCTCGGATGGAACCAGGGCCTGTTCCGGCTCTTCCCCGTCGGGCCGGATCGAGGACAGCAGCATCGCGCGGTCACTCATTCGGTTGATGTTGGGCGCCAACGTCGAGGGTCGCGCGAAGGCGTCCGCTCCGAGGAGTTCCTCCGGACGCAGCAGGTGCTCGATGACGTTCAACTCCACGTTGGCCCCTTCCGGCATTTCGAGCGTGAGGAAGACAGCTGGATCAGGTGTCCCCCAGTGCTGAGCCCACTGCAAGGCCTCAGGGTCGTCGATCCTCCTTCCGTTCAGTGCGATCAGCCGCGTGCGCCCACCCACCGGATAGGTGAAGCGGAGCATCTCCGCCCCAATCTGTGAGACGAGCGCGAGCGTGACACGCCGGGTCCCGTCGACCGTTTCGTCGGATTCGTAGGTCACGAGCGGAGGAGCGGCGTCAACGACGGGTGCCGGGGCCACAGGCACATTTCCACCCACGTAGCCGAAGGCAGTGAGGTCCTGTTCCGCCCCGAAGGCGGCCCCGGCCCGTTCGGCTGCCCATGCGTATGCTGGCGTGTCTACAGAGTCGGTCAGGGCTTCAGTGGCCCAGAGTCCCCGGGGCTCCCCGTATTCGTAGGCGTACACGAGCGTGGACGGCGCCGGCCGCTCGGCGGACGGACGCGCGCCGAGTAGCCCCAGTCCGAGCGCGCTCGCTGCGACCACGACGCCAGTCACAGGCGCCCACCAGCTATTCGGATGCCTCAACGAGTCCAGTGCAGGCAGAGCGCAGTAGAGCGCGACCACGGCCAGGCCAACGATGGCGGTACCGAGCTGAATCGACATCGCGATCCAAAGGATCTCCGTGAGCGGCTCCATGATCGCTACGACGGGAAGCGCGAACGCCATCGCGATCACCCAACCCACGACTCCGTCGGCGTTCTGGGCCAGAACGAGTGCGACGATGAGCGCCACCAGCGCCGCAGCGGCAGGCAACTGGAGGTTCATGGCTGCGAGGGGAGCGAACTGCCCTAGGGCGACAGCCGCGGCCACTGGGACGATTGCGGCGCCCAGGGTCAGCTCCTGCCAACGGAACCGACGACGTGCGATTCCATGCAGCGCCGTCACGATCGCGAAGGACGCAGCTACCAGCGCCACGATGTACCAGCCTTCTCGATGGTAGGCCGACCCGTGCAGGCTGCCCAACTCGGGATGCTGGCTCGCTAGCCAGCCGGTAAGGCCAACGGTGGCGCCCACGGCGAGCCCCCCACCTACCAGTGCGGTCACCACGCCGACGAGCGTTCCGGTGTATCCCCATCCGCCGGTTCGTACGAGCACGAGTGCCAGCACGAGCAGCACGAGCAGAATGCCACTAATGGGCGTTACCCACTTTGCGGCGTATACGACGAGCCCCAACACGGGCAGGCTCAGATAGACCGCGTTTGGCGCGTCTACCGTGGTGAGGTCCTGGTTGCCCATGTAGCGCATGGAGCCGAGCGCGTTGAGGCCCTGATGTTGGAGCGTTGTCTCGGAGAAATTCTCCGGGGTGTCGTACTCCTGGTGGTAGACGTGGGCGTTGTCGATTCCCGCGAAGTTGAGTCCCTGGATGCCCGCTTCACGAAATGGCGTGAAGTCCGTGTCGTTGGGCATACGCTGATAGACCTCGTATCCCATCGAGTTTGCCCTCGCGCTGGGCACGCCCTCTCTAAGAGCCCCAACGACCCAACCGTTTTCATTGTTGGTCTCGAACATCATTGCCGGGCCCGCGCCGCCACGCATTTCGAAGGAGAGTGCGACTCGCACATCGGCCATCCAGGGGTGCTCATCCACAAAGGCACGGGCTCCAAGGAGACCGAGTTCTTCCGCGTCGGTGAACAACAGGATGAGGTCGTTTTGGAGGGGCTCGCCTGCCTGGATCGCCCTGTAAGCCTCGAGGAGCGAAACGACACCAGAACCGTCATCGCCAGCACCTCTCGAAATTTCCCGGCTGTCGTAGTGTGCGGTCGCCAGGACAGCACCGGTCGAGGCCGTGCCCGGTATGCGCACGACAACGTTATGGACGGTGGCCGCTTGGGCTCGGGTGGGCCCTTGAATCATCGAGGTGGTCGTCTGGATCTCGGGCTTGAGGCCCATCGAGGTCAGTCGGTCCACTACGTATTGCCGTACCACGGCGTGGTACGGCGAGCCGGGGGGGTGCGCCTCTCTCGCGATGTCGACCAGCATTGTCATGGCTCGCGCCGACGAGAATTCTGTGCTGGGCGCGTTAGCAGGCTCAGGACGGGGGAGTCCGGTCCTGCTGCTCGACACGAATGCCATCAGAAGCAGCAACACCAAGGTCGCCGGTCCCCGCCACTTCGTCCTAGGACCGTCCTCGTTCGCTGGCCGAGGTGTCTCTTCACCAGGTGGCTGGGCCTTCTGCTCCTTCGCAGCACGCTTCGCCTCAGCCTTCGCCTGTTTGGCGGCGGCTTTGGCGGCTGTCTTGGCCACCTTCGGGTCAGGCTCTGAGTCGGCCGCCTGGCCGCCTGAGGGCTCGCCCTGTGCCGGAGACTGGCTCGCCGCTGCAGGAGTGGCCTGAGGTGGCGGGCTTTCACCCAATAGCGCCGCCATCTCGGCGTCGCTCATCTCTGGTCCGGTGTCGCCGAACTCCTTTTCAAGCTCTGCGATCTCTTCCTTTGATAGTCCGAGATCTTCATCGGAAGGAAGATTAGGTAGGTCGAAATCACTCATTCACTTCGGTTCTCTCAGCGGGCTAGATCGCGCACGACGTCATCTATGGCAGCCCGGACAACGGAGGCAGGTAAGCCCGAACCGTTGGACAGGACAGAGAATATGACCTCACTACCATCCTCTCTTACGAGATATCCGGAGAGAGAGTTCACATTTGAGATCGTGCCGGTCTTCGCGAAGACGCGACCTTCGAGGTCGAGAAGGCGGTGTTCGAGCGTCGAGTCCTCCTCTCCGGGCGACGCGAGCGCCTCTTTGAAGATGTCCCAATTATCGCTGTGACGCATGAAGGACAAGATGCTGACCAGCGCCCTCGGAGTGACCAGGTTATACGCGGACAGGCCGGAGCCGTCCCGCGGGGCCACGTCGAGGCTGTCGATGCCGACTTCCTCGGTGAGGAACGTCCGAATCACATCGACCCCCTCATCCCAGCTCCCCTCTTCTCCCAGTTCGGCGCCCAGTGTGCGGATGAGCTGTTCGGTCATCCAGTTTTGGCTGCGCTCGAGGAGTTGTTGCGAGATGACGGCCAGCGGGGGTGACGAGAACGTGAAGATGTGTCCGGCGTTGGGACACTCTTGTACGAGACCCGAGAGACATCCACGTCCGACACGCATGCTGTCGGCCCATGCGACCCGGGCCGTGCCTTCCATGGTGATGCCCGCCTGCCGTATCGCTGTGCCGAGGGCCGCTGTGGCCTGACGCACCGGATCGCGAATGGCGAAGGAGGCCGTGTCCACGGTCCCCAGCCCAGTTCGACCCTCTAGGACCAATCTCCGAGACTCGGGAAGGTAGAAAGGACGCACGCGAGTGCTGCTGTCAGGTGGTGCGGTGAGGATCCGAGATGTGAGATAGTCACTCGTCCCTCGAGGACTCCACTCCACGCTTGCCGGAGTGCCCACGGCAGGGCCCGCCGTCACAACGACTTGGATCTCACCCTCGTCGATCGCGAAGGCACCGCCTGTCGAGCCGTATGCGAAGCGGAGATCTTCGACCTCCCACGTAGGCCCGACCGTCGTGGAGTCCCACTGGGACACATCCACGAACACCGATCCCGTGAGGTGGCGGAGTCCGCGTCGGTGCAGCGTATCGGCGATCGCGGCGAGCGCCGCTTCACCCGACGCCCAGAAACGGTCCGACATCGTCGGGTCGCCGGAGGCCAACACGACGATGTCTCCGTCGAGCATGGAGTCCATACGTGAGCCTGTGGCCCACACTTCCGTCTCGTACCGGTAGTCAGGTCCAAGAAGCGAGAGGGCGGTAGATGTGACCAACACCTTCTGATTCGAGGCCGGCACGAACTTCCGGTGAGCATTACGAGCGTACAGAGCGCGGCCTGTTCGTACGTCGACGGCCATGACACCGAAGTGCACCTGATCCACGGGGGAGGTGTCGAGCGTGGCCTCCACCGCGTCCCGGTCTACTCCATGGAACCCACCCCCAATTCCGGCGCACGCCGTCTGCGCAGCGAAGAGGGCGAGTAGGACCATACTCTTGGCGACCGACCCGCCCGTTCGGGGACGTGCCGCAGAGCATAGGAGACTCCGTACGCTGTTGATTCCATCCATGGTCGCAACCTCACCAGGGGTTCGGCCCGTGTCCATCTTCATCGCACGAGCCAGCGCTGCAGCGGTCGAATACCCCAAGGAGAATGCTGTCTCTTCAACCGTCGCTCCACCTCAGGCTGCAATGTTACTCCCTTTCACGTGATTAGAGGTACGCGAGCCCGCGCCAATTTCTTCATACATGGTATCAAGGTGTATGCGCGATGGCTTGGGCGGGGTCAGCCTTTGCCGGTGATTTCGTGCAACGCTCCCACGAAAACATCGAGCTCATCTTCAGTGTTGAAGTAGTGCGGCGAGGCACGGAGTGAGCCGTCTACGCTCTTGTGGTCGTAGTCGATGACGGCGTCGATCCGGGATTGACCCGTCGTGTTGATCCCTCGTTTGCGGAGTTCCCGAACGAGGTCTGGGGGCGACCAGCCATCGACTGACAAAGTGACGGTCGCACTCAAGACAGCGCCGTGGTCGAGCACCTCGACTCCGTCCATGGCGGTCAGCAAGCCCCTGAGTTTCGCGGCGAGTGCCCACGAACGCTCCTGGATGTTTCCTAGGCCCAGGTCGGTGGCGTACTGCGCAGCAGCCCCGGTAGCGAGGACCAAACCCCAGAAGAACTCCCACGTCTCGAAGCGTTTTGCGTCGGGGGCCGGTTGGTAGAGATCTGCATCGATCCAGTCGGCTCCTCGTAGATCCGGAAAGAGGGGCTCGAGTCCCGCGTCGAGGGCCCGATTGGAGACGTAGAGAAATCCGGCGCCCCGGGGCCCGCGCAAGTACTTCCGGGCTGTCGCGGAGAAGAAGTCACACCCGATCGACTCCACGTCCACCGGCATTTGCCCTACGGATTGGCACCCGTCGACCATGTAGATGATGTTACGCGCGCGGCACATCTGCCCCACCGCATGCACGTCTTGAACGAGGCCGGAGCTGGTTGGGATATGGGTCACAGCCACCAAGCGGGGCCGTCGCTTGTGGATGATCTGCTCCATGGCCACGAGATCCACGCCACTCTCGGGAGCGTCAGGCGCACGGACGACCTCGACCCCGAAGCGTTCGGACAGAGCGAGGTACTGGATCTGATTCGAGACGTAGTCGTGACGGGTCGTGACGACCACGTCCCCCCGCTCGAATGGAATGGCCGAGAGTGCGGACACGAAGGAAGCTGTGGCATGCTCGGTAAAGGCGATGTTTCCCGGCTCAGTACTCAGGAGCGTCGCCACCTGCTCGTAGGCCTTCGCGATCTTGGGGGCGGCTTCGGCCTCAGCCTCATACCCACCGATCGTCGTCTCAAGATCGAGGTGTTCCTGAATTGCGGCGATCACGGGCCGTGGCATCAGGGACGCTCCGGCGTTGTTCAGATGGACCCGTGTTGCGCAGCCGGGTGTGTCAGCCCTGAGATCGGTGATGTTCAAGAGGGCGTCCTCGTGTATGGGATGTTGAGTGGAAACGATTGCCGAGCGTGAGTCTGTGACTAAAGATCACTACGGGACAAGAAAAGAATTCTAGTCGTAGACGACGAACCCGCAGTCACGAGAGTCATCGCCCGCTTCCTCGAGAACACGGGCCGGTACGAGGTAGTTGAGGTGAACGACCCCTTAAGGGCGGTCGAAATCGCGAAGGCATTCGCCCCTCAACTCGCGGTCTTGGACATCGTCATGCAGGGCTTAGATGGTGGGGAGCTCCTCGCGCGGCTACGCGTCTTGGATGACCTGTCCGAGTTCCCAGCCATGAGTCGGTGATCGACTGCGACCTTGGGCTCAGGGGCGTGCTCGGCTCGGGCTCGTGGTGCAACTAGAAAAAGAGGCGCCGCCCAGACAATGCCGGACGGCGCCTCCGTTCTTAGAGCTAGCTGTGAACTAGTGCGAACCCTGCTCGCTGATCACGCGCGCTTCCTTCTGCTCGCGAACCATCTCACGGACGTCCGCGAGCAGCTGCTGCGCGTCGTACACGATACCGTCTTTGATCGTGTACTTGATGCCGCCGACACGCTCGTTCTCGCCGGTCTCGTCGTTCAGGCGCCAGGCACCGTTGCCGTAGAGCACCTTGAGGTTGGCCAGTGGGTTTTCTTCGACGACGACCATGTCGGCCTTCGCGCCCACTTCGAGTACGCCGAACTGCAGATTGTTCTCCTGGCCACTCGGCTTGTGTAGCTGCACGGCGCCGTGGTATGTGGCGGCCCGGATCACCTCGAGCGGGTTGAA
>Ga0233449_1001406_pt1 | contig 21923 bp, 15 predicted proteins | sample SI_124_October20_FD_183012 | JGI IMG/M metagenome (GOLD analysis project Ga0233449, IMG submission 183012) | Seawater microbial communities from Saanich Inlet, British Columbia, Canada - SI_124_October2016_200_MG | ecosystem: Environmental > Aquatic > Marine > Inlet | place: Canada: British... | reverse complement strand
AGAAAAAACCGCGCCATGATTACTGGGATCAACGGATCGTTGCCGCCCGTGCGCAAAAGCCGTTCGCCTCGCTGGAGGATTTTGCGCGCGAGACGCGGCTGCCGAAGCGTGCCCTGATCCTGCTGGCCGATGCCGATGCGTTCCGCTCTCTGGGGCTCGATCGGCGCGAAGCCTTGTGGACGGTGCGGCGTCTGCCGGACGATGTCCCGCTGCCGCTTTTCACCGCAGCGGCGGCGCGCGAGCAGCCCGACGAAGCCGCACAGCCGTTGCCTGCGATGCCGCTGCCTGAGCAGGTCGTGGCGGATTATCAGACCATCCGGTTGTCGTTGAAGGGGCATCCGATGGAATTCCTCCGGCCGATGTTGAACCAAGAGGGCGTGGTAGCATGTGAGGCGATTGCTCATGCCCGCGACAAGCAACATGTCCGTTGCGCCGGTGTTGTGCTGGTGCGGCAGCGGCCCGGCAGCGCCAAGGGCGTCGTCTTCATGACGCTGGAGGATGAGACCGGCATCGCCAATATCGTGGTGTGGCCAAAGGTGATGGAGAAATTCCGCAAGGAAGTGATGGGCGCTAGGCTGATCGAGGTGCAGGGGACCATTCAGAGTAGTCCGGAGAAGGTGGTCCATCTGGTGGCCGAGCATCTGTTCGACCGCTCGTACGATCTGATGAACCTTGCCAACGACGCGCTCGGCGGAAAACATCCGATCCCGCCCGGCGCGGATGTGATCGAGCCGCTGGAGGATGATCGCCGCGCGCATCCTGATAATCCTGCGCAGAGGGGGCGTCATCCGCGCAATGTCCGTATTCTGCCGCGCTCACGGGATTTCCATTGAACATCCTTGATGCAACGCACTTTCGGCGCGATGCTCCGTGGAATTCTGCCGGAGGCGTTCATGCAGTCACCTCGCGAAATCCTCTCTGATCTCTGGATTCTCGGCGGTGGTGAACCGTCCGCGATCGATATTGTCACATTGACGGGAAGCGAGCCCATACTGCCGTCGTCGTTCCGCGTTGGTGCTGCGGCGCAGGTTACGATCGCGGCCGCCGGTCTCGCCGCGGCGGAAGTATGGAAAGCCCGGAGCGGTGAGGCGCAAGGCATTTCCGTCGATATGACGCATGCGGCCGTTGAATGTCGCAGCGAGCGTTATCTGCGCGTCGATGACAAGCCGCCCCCGCCCGCCTGGGACGTCATTGCCGGTGTTTACAAAACCGGCGACGGCCGCCTTGTGCGTCTCCACACCAATTTTCCGCATCACCGCGACAACGTCTGCGAGGTCTTGAACTGCAAGCCGGAACGCGACGACGTGCAACGCGCGCTGATGCAATGGAAGGGCGAGGAATTCGAAACCGCCGCCTATGCCAGTGGCTGCGTCGTCTCGATGATGCGCTCGCATGACGAATGGCTCGCAACCTCGCAGGCGCAAGCGATCGAGCAATTGCCGCTGATCCAGATCGATAAAATCGGCGAGGCTGCACCGAGACCTTGGCCAAACGGTCGTCGTCCGCTGGCGGGATTGCGTGTACTCGATCTGTCACGCGTCATCGCTGGTCCGGTCGCGGGCCGCACCTGGGCCGTGCATGGCGCCGATGTCATGCTGATCTCGTCGCCGAACCTGCCGTCGATTCCATGGCTGGTCATCGACACCAGCCGGGGCAAGCTGACGAGCTTCGCCGATCTCAAAACGGGGCAGGGCCGGGACACGCTGCGCGGTCTGCTGGCGTCGGCGGATATTTTCTCTCAGGGCTATCGGCCACAATCCATCGCCGAACTCGGCTTCTCGCCGGAGGATGCGGCCCGGATTAGTCCCGGGATCGTTTATGTCTCGCTGAGCGCTTATGGGCATGCCGGGCCGTGGGCCGGTCGGCGCGGCTTCGATTCACTGGTGCAGACCTCGACCGGTTTCAATGACGTGGAGGGCAGGGCAGCCGGAGTCGCGGGACCGAAAGAACTGCCGATGCAGATTCTCGATCACGCCACGGGCTATCTGATGGCGTTCGGCGCAATGATGGCGCGGCTAAGACAGGCCCGTGAGGGCGGAAGCTGGCATGTCCGGGTCTCGCTGGCGCAGACCGGACGCTGGCTGCGGAATCTCGGCAGGCTCGAAAAGGGCCTTGCCGCGGTGGACCCCGCGGCGGATGATGTTTTGCCGTTTATCGAGCAAAGTTCTTCGGGTTTTGGTGCACTGCGGGGCATCCGTCACGCCGCTGTGATGTCGGCGACCCCCGCATTTTGGCAGCGTCCGGCTATGCCACTTGGCTCAGACGCCGCGGAGTGGCCGTCACGGGTCTGACGTTAACCCAAAATAATGTCCATACGGACGTTTTTGGATTGTCCAAAATCTGAAAGTGGCACTATACGCATCTGCGTCAGCTTGTCGCAAGAGTGGTTCCGTGACTGATAGAAGCTCCAGATCGCCACCCACCGCCCGGTTTCAGGGCCTGACCCGGCAACGCCTTATGATCGGTGCCGGGCTTGTCGTCCTCGCGGGTGCCGCCGCGTTCAGCTTGATGGGTGTGTCCGGCACGTCAAAACATCATTCAGATGTATCGAGCCAATCGCGGAAGGGGCTGCTGCGCTATACGCCGACGGCCGCTGAATGGGCCAGTCTGACGGTGCAGCCGGTGGTGGAGCGAGCCTTTCGCGCGGAGCACGTCACCGAAGGCAAAATCGCGGTCGATGAGGATCGCTCGACTCCAGTGTTTTCGCCTTATGCCGGCCGTGTCACCAAGCTCTTGGCCCGTCCGGGCGACAAGGTCACGCAGGGGCAGTCTCTGTTCATCATTGAGGCCGCGGACAATGTACAGGCGCAGAACGATTTCATCACCGCGTCGACCGCGTTAAACAAGGCGACGTCGCAGCTCGAACTGGCGCAGATCCAGGACAAGCGCGCCCACGATCTTTATGAGGGCAAGGCGGCGCCGCTGAAGGATTATCAGCAGTCGCAGGCGACACTGACTTCTGCACAGAATGACATGCGCTCAGCCACCACGGCCTTGGAGGCCGCACGCAACCGCCTGCGGATTCTCGGACTGACTGAAGAGGCGATTGCTGCTTTTCAGGAGAAGGGCAGCATCAATCGCGAAACGACAGTCTTCTCGCCGATCGCCGGAACGGTGGTGCAGCGCAAGGTCGGTCCGGGACAATACGTCAATGCAGGTGCGAGCGACCCCGTGTTCGTCGTCGGAGATCTGTCCACGGTCTGGTTGACGGCGTTTGTGCGTGAGACCGAAGCACCCGCCATCGAGGTCGGGCAGGAAATCGCCTTCAGCGTTCTTGCTTTCCCGGGACGCACCTTGACCGCGCGTATCAATTACGTTTCGGCTGCGATCGATCCGGCCTCACGCCGGCTGATGGTGCGCGCGACTATCGACAATCCCGGCGGTGCGCTGAAGCCGGAAATGTTCGCCAATGTCACGATCTACTCCGCCGGCGACCGTGCCGCTGTAGGCGTGCCGAAGCAGGCCTTGATCTACGAGGGCGATCAGGTCCGGGTCTGGGTGGTGCGCGACGACAAGTCCATCGAGCTCCGCCAGATCAAGATCGGCCTCGCCAATGGCGATCTGGTCGAAGTCAAGAGCAATTTGTCCCCCGGCGAGCAGATCGTTACCAAGGGCAGCCTGTTCATCGATCGTGCTGCATCCGGAAGCTAGTCTGGTCCGTGTCTTTCCCTGACGTCATCCGCTCTCGCTGAAAGACCCGGTCTCGATGGATCGTCTTGTCGCTCTCGCTGTGAACCGCCGCTACCTCATGGTGGCGCTGTTCGTCATGACGCTTGTCGGCGGCGTGATCGCTTTTCAGCAACTCAACATCGAAGCCTATCCGGATCCGACGCCGCCGATGGTCGACATCGTGACGCAAAGCCCCGGCCTGTCGGCTGAGGAGATCGAGCGCTATATCACGATCCCGATCGAGACTCAGGTCGCTGGCCTCAAGAACCTGCGCACCATCCGTACCATCTCGCTCTATGGCCTCTCTGACGTCAAACTGCAGTTCTCGTTCGATTACACCTATGACGAAGCCTTGCAGCAGGTGCTCAATCGCCTGTCGCAATTGAGCCCATTGCCGGGCAACGTGCAGCCGCAGATTTCGCCGCTGAGCCCTATCGGTGAAATTTTCCGCTACCGGCTGGTCGGCCCGCCGAACTACAGCGTGCTCGACCTGAAGACGTTGCAGGACTGGGTGTTGCAGCGCCGGTTCCGCAGCGTGCCTGGCGTGATCGACGTCACAAGCTGGGGTGGCAAGACCAAGACCTACGAGATTCAGGTCGATTTCAACAAGCTGATCGCCTATGGCCTGACGCTGCCGCAGCTGCTGCAGGCCGTCGGAAACGCCAACATCAATGTTGGTGGCAATACGGTGAACATCGGTGCGCAATCCGCCGTGGTGCGCGGTGTCGGCCTGATCCGTTCCATTGATGACCTTGCGACCACGATGATCGCGCAAAGCGGTGGAAACCCTGTTCTGGTCCGCGACGTGGCCAACGTCACCGTCGGCGAAAAACCGCGTCTCGGCATCGCTGGCATGAACATGGACGACGACATCGTTCAGGGCATCGTGTTGATGCGCCGGGGCGAGCAGAGCTCGCCGACCATTGCGCGGGTAGAGCAGCTTGTTACCTCGATCAATAAATCCAGCATCCTGCCGCCGGGCGTGCGGATCGAGCGCATTTATGACCGCAAGGATCTGATCGACACCACGACGCACACCGTTTTGCACAATATGGTGGTCGGCATGATTCTGATCGTGCTGCTGCAATGGATGTTCCTCGGCAATCTGCGCAGTGCGGTGATCGTGGGCGCCACCATTCCGTTCGCGCTGTTCTTCGCCGTGATCATCATGGTATTGCGCGGTGAATCCGCCAATCTGCTGTCGGTCGGTGCCATCGATTTCGGCCTGATCGTGGACGGCACAGTCATCATGGTCGAGGCGATTTTCCGGAGATTGTCGCAAACGACGGAGCTCTCCGCGTCGGAAGAGAGTGCGATCTCGCCGGACACCATCATGGGCATGAAGACCCATGCCATTCTCAGCGCGGCGGCGGACGTGTCACGTTCGATTTTCTTTGCTGCTGCGATCATCATCGCGGCATTCCTGCCGCTGTTCACGCTCAGCGGCGTGGAAGGTCACATTTTCGGACCAATGGCGAAAACCTATGCCTATGCGCTGGCGGGTGGACTGCTTGCGACCTTCACGATCACGCCGGCGCTGAGCGCGATCATTCTTCCCGCGCACATCCAGGAGACCGAAACCCGCGTCATGCGCTGGCTGCACCGCATCTACATGCCTCTGCTGCGGTGGGCCATCCGGAATCGAGGGATCGTGATGACGGCGGCGGGTGGACTCGTCGTTCTGACGTTTATTGGAATTCGTCTGCTTGGACTTGAGTTCTTGCCGAAGCTCGAGGAGGGCAACCTCTGGATTCGCGCCACACTGCCGCCGACCATTTCGCTTGAGGAGGGTAACTCCTACGTCAACGAAATGCGCAAGGTCATTCGTGCGCGACCGGAAGTGGAATCGGTGGTGTCGCAGCACGGGCGGCCTGATGACGGTACTGACGCTGCGGGACTGTTCAATGCGGAATTCTTCGCGCCGCTGAAGCCTGCAAGCGAATGGCCCGGTTCTCGTGACAAGGACGAATTAACCGCCGAGTTGCTGGCGCAATTGCAGAAGAGATTTCCCGGCGTCGAGTTCAATTTCTCGCAATATCTGCAGGACAACGTGGCCGAAGCAGTGTCAGGCGTGAAGGGCGAGAACTCGATCAAGCTCTATGGCAACGATCTCGTCGAACTGACCAACACGGCCAACAAGATCAAGTCGGTGCTTTCGACCGTGAAGGGCGTAACGGACCTGTCGGTTTTCACCTCGCTGGGACAGCCGACGATCCAGATCGACATCGATCGCGCCCGGGCTGCACGCTACGGGTTGTCGCCGGGTGACATCAACGCGACCATCCGCGTCGCCATTGGCGGCGACAGCGCGGGGGATCTTTACGAACCGGGGAGCGACCGCCATTTCCCGATCATCGTCCGTCTCGCGCCGGAGTATCGCAAGAGCGCCGAGGCGATTCACAATCTACGGATCGGTGCGCAGGGGCCGAGCGGAATTCAGCAGGTCCCCCTGTCGGAGGTGGCTTCGATCAAGCTGGTCTCGGGGGCGGCTTATATCTATCGCGAACAGCAGGAGCGTTACCTGCCAATCAAGTTCTCGGTGCGAGAACGCGACCTCGGCGGCGCCATTAAGGAAGCCCAGGACAAGGTCGCGGCGCAGGTCCAGTTTCCGTCCGGCTCGCGAGCCGAGTGGGTCGGCGAATTCGGCAATCTGCAGGACGCGATCAAGCGGCTGTCCGTTGTCGTTCCGATCAGTCTTGCCCTGATAGGAATCCTGCTGTGGTTTAACTTCGGATCGATGGTGGACACGCTGTTGGCCATGAGCGTCATCCCGATGGCGGTGTTCGGCGGTGTGCTCGGGCTCGTGGTCAGCGGCATTCCGTTCAGCGTGTCGGCTGCGATCGGTTTCATCGCGCTGTTCGGCATCGCGGTGATGGACGGCATTATCATTCTGTCGCAATACAATCAACTGATCGACGAGGGTGTCGACCGCATCAGGGCGGTGATCCGCACCGGCGAACTGCAGTTGCGCCCGGTGCTGATGACCTGCGCTGTCGCGGGCATTGGTCTGCTGCCGGCGGCGATGTCAACCGGCATTGGGTCTCAGGTGCAGAAGCCGCTCGCGGTCGTGGTGGTGACGGGCATGGCGGTGGCGCCGCTGGTCATCTTGATCACGCTGCCGGTGCTGATCTCGATATTCGCGCGTCGGATACGCTGAGAACGCTACCGTCCTGACGGGATGCGCACGCCGTGCCAGGCGTCCCGCACCTGATGATAGTGAACTTCAGGCAGATAGTCCGGCGTGTTGAGACCGAGCGTGCGGACATCGAGGCGGCCAATTGCACTCAGGAGTGTGTAGGATGCAATTACGCGATCGCGCTGCGCCAGAATCTGGCGAGAGCGCGCTGCGGTAAGATCCTGCTGGGAATTAAGCACGTCGATGGTGGTGCGCTGTCCCGCCTGCGCCTCGCGCCGCACGCCCTGCAAGGCAATGTTGGCAGACTTTACTTCGGCTTCGGCAGCAGCAAGCGCGACCTTGGTGCCTTCGCTGCTGACCCAGGCGCCAATCGCCGCCGTGCGCGCCTGATTTCTGACCTGTTCCAGTACGAGGCGGCTTTGCACCGCGGTTTCTTTGGCCTGTCGTGTTTGCGAAGCTGCCGTGCCGCCATCGTAGATCGGCAGGCTGAGCTGTCCGACCACGGATGCTGTATCCTCCCGCTTGGTGCCAAGCATCGTGTCGGTGTTGTAGCTGCGGTTGACATTGCCAACGACATTGGCCTGCGGCAACAGGCTACTTTCGGCCACGCTGATGGTTGTGGTGGCGACATCGACATCGTAGGTGGCGGCAAGCACCGCCGGATTTTCGCGGATCGACGTGTCGATGGCTTCCTGCCGGCTGCGTGGCACGAAGCGGTCCACTGTTTGCGCGGCCGCCAGGCTGCCGGGCGAATTGCCGATCACCTGCGCGTAGATTGCGCGGCTGGTCTCAAGCGCGACTTCAGCGGCATTCAGATCAGCAAGGCCGCGGCTCAGCCGCGCATCCGCCTGCGCCGTATCTGTTGGTGTGACGTCACCCGCGTCGAGACGTTTTTTTGTAACGCCGAGCGTTTCGCGCAGAAAGGCGACATTGCCCCGCTGGGTTTCCACCAGCGCCTGATTGGCAATCACGTTCATATAGGCAGTCACCGCGTCGAGCAGAATGCCCTGACCGGTGTTACGAAGGGCTTCGCGGCCCGAGCGGACCTGAAACTCGGCGACGCGGACACTGTTGGCTGTCTTGAAGCCGTTGAACAGGTTTTGTGTGACGGTGATGCCGATAGTCCACGGTTTTAACGTCGCGGTCTGGATCGTATTGTCAGGAAGTAAATTGCGAACCGGTTGCAACCCGGCGCTAAGACTTGCGACGATTTGCGGGCGATAACCAGCCAAGGCCTGAGGCACATTCTCGTCGTTGGCGCGCTGCGAGGCCCGCGAGGCATTGAGTGCTGGATTGGTTTGATAGGCCTTGGCGAGGGCTTCGTTCAGCGTATCGGCCCGGGCCGGGAGCGCGAAACCAACAGACAGCGTAATACCGATGACGGCGCTCGACACACCAAAGCGCCAGCCAGTGTCGCCCAACCCTAAAGCACGCCGAACCATCGTTTCCCGCAACAATCCATGATCACAGCCGCGGTGGGATTGTATCAATCCGGCACCGGCCCGCTTCATTGGTACACTGTTTAGAGGCCTATGTTCGCGCGGGCAAACCTCCAAACACAGAAAATCGAAGAGTGTGACAATGTGCACTGATTTGTTATCGGGCAGGGCGGTATTTTCTTGACCGTTTAATGCCCTATTGTGAAATTGAAGGCAGGCAAGCCCAATCGCGAGCAATTTGCCGTCCTTCCGCGTGGGTCCCCCGGCGGCGTGTCCGGCGCAGTGGATCGACAGATATCCGATGCCAAGAATCTTTTCCGACCCGGAGGCAATCGCGGACGACATCATTCGCGAGGTCGGGACAAGGCTGGTGGTCGGCCTTCCGCTAGGACTTGGCAAGGCCAACCACATCGTCAATGCGCTGTTTCGGCGCGCGGCCAGCGACCGTTCGATCCATCTGACCATTTTCACGGCCCTGACGCTGGAAAAGCCGACGCCGTCGGCTGATCTCGAGCGGCGGTTCATCTCGCCGGTAATCGACAGGCTGTTCGGCGGATACCCCGATCTCGACTATGCCAAGGCGCTCCACGCGAGGACCTTGCCGCCGAACATTGAGGTCATCGAGTTCTTCTTCCTGGCTGGCAAATGGCTCGGCAAGGCCTATCCGCAACAGCACTACATCTCGGCCAACTATACCCACGCGTCGTCCTATCTGCTGACGCGTGGCGTCAACGTGATTGCTCAGCTTGTGGCCAAGCGTGTGGTCAACGGCCAGACGCGCTACAGCCTGAGCAGCAACACAGACACGACGCTCGACCTCATGAAGGCGCGGGCAGAGGGGCGCATTGCCTTCAAGATCGTGGGGCAAGTGAACTCCGAACTGCCATTCATGCCGGGGCAGGGCGATCTGGCCGCCGACGAATTTCATGCCGTACTGGACAGCCCGGAAACCGACTTCCCGCTGTTTGCTCCGCCGTCGGAGCCAATCTCCGATACGAAATACGCGATCGGGCTTCACTCTGCGGGACAGGTACGTGACGGTGGCACACTGCAGATCGGCATCGGACAGGTCGGCGACGCACTGGCGCACGGCCTGATCGTCCGTCATCGCGACAACGGGGCTTATCGCGGAATCATGTCGCGGCTTGCGCCCGCGCAACCGCCGCGCGAGGCGGAACCGCTCACGACAGGTCTTTACGGCGTCAGCGAAATGTTCTTCGAGGCGTTTCTCGCGCTGATCGATGCTGGCGTGTTGAAGCGTGAGGTCGATGGTGCATTGCTGCACGCCGCGTTTTTCCTCGGACCGAAGTCCTTCTACCGCGCCCTGCGTGAGATGAAGCCCGAGCAGATCGAACGTATCCAGATGGTGCCGGTGTCCTTCACCAACCAGCTCTATGGGAATGAGGACGCCAAGCGGCGCGCGCGCGTCGATGCGCGGTTCGTCAACAATGCCATGATGGCGACCTTGATGGGCGCCGCGATCTCCGACGGTCTCGATAATGGTCAGGTCGTCAGCGGTGTCGGTGGACAGTATAATTTCGTCGCGCAGGCGTTTGCGCTTGAAGGCGCGCGCTCGATGCTGACGCTGGAATCGACCCGGACTTCCGGTAAGGCAGTTGCGTCGAACATTCGCTGGTCTTACGGCCACACCACGATCCCGCGTCACTTGCGCGATGTCATTGTCACAGAGTATGGCGTCGCCGATCTTCGCGGCCAGTCGGATGCCGATGTCATCGCGGCGATGCTGAGTGTTGCGGATTCACGCTTTCAAGCCGAATTGACGCGCCAGGCCAAGGATGCAGGGAAGCTGCCGGCGACCTATGAAATACCCGCCGCCCATCGCGAGAATTTTCCGGATCGGATAGCTGCCGCCTTGAAGCCGGCCCGCGATGCAGGATTGCTGCCGATGTTTCCATTCGGCAGCGACTTTACCGATGTCGAGCAGCGGCTGATTCCTGCCTTGCAGATTCTAAAAGAAGCCACGGCCAGCAAGCTCAATCTGCTCGAGCTTGGCTGGCAGGGCTTTCGTGCGGGGCCGCCGGATGCAGAAACCGCGGCCGGTCTCGCGCGATTGCAACTCGACCGGCCTCAGTCGTTTTCGGATCGGCTCTATCGGGCGCTGGTCCATGCCGCCATTGCCCGGAGCCGCAACTAATCGCGTATACTAGCGGTTTTTGAAATTCGGCTTCCGTTTCTCGATGAAGGCGGCCATGCCTTCGGCGCGATCCTCGAGCGCGAAGGTGGCGTGGAAAAGATCGCCTTCGACGTTCATGCCCTCTGCGAGCGATGTCTCCAGCGCGCGGTTGACCGCACTTTTTGCCATCGCGGCAACGGGCTGAGACATCGCAGCGATCTTGTTGGCAATCGCAAGCACCTCTTCCATCAGCTTGTCGGCTGGGAAGATGCGGCTGACGAGGCCGGAGCGCTCGGCTTCCGCCGCATCCATCATGCGTCCGGTCAGGCACAGGTCCATCGCCTTCGATTTCCCGACGGCGCGAGTCAAGCGCTGTGTACCGCCGAGACCCGGAATGGTGCCGAGCGTGATTTCCGGCTGCCCGAACTTGGCGGTGTCTGACGCGATGATGATGTCGCACATCATGGCAAGTTCGCAGCCGCCGCCGAGCGCGTAGCCGCTGACCGCCGCGATTGTTGGTTTCTTGCAGGTCGCGACGCGATCGCCGCCGATATCCATAAAATCCTGACTGAACATGTCGATAAATTGCTTCGGCTGCATTTCCTTGATGTCGGCACCGGCGGCAAATGCTTTCGCGTTGCCGGTGACGACGATACAGCCGATGGCATTGTCTTCTTCGAGGTCGTCAATGGCCGTCGCGATTTCGCTGAAGACATCGAAGGAGAGAGCATTGAGCATCTTGGGCCGGTTGATTTGCACGATGCCGACCGCGCCCTTGCTCTCAACAATGATGTGTTCGAATGCCGTCATGTGTTGCCCCTTGAAGAATGTCTGACAATCAGCGCGTAACGCGCCGTTGGCCGCAATGTGCCTTCAGGGGCCTATCTCTGCAAGACCAGCGATACTGGGGTGATCATCACCAAATCCAGCAAAAGCGCGGGTTCGCGGGGCGCGAACCCGCGTTTGCGTCTGATGCAGACGGGGTTTGCGTCAGAAGATCAGCAAGCGGGCTGCCGATGCCAGCGTCAGCAGGCTTCCGAAGGCGATGAAGATCTTGCCGATCAGCGAGGTTTTGTTCCAGGGATCGCTGTCGTCAGTCTTGAACACCGGCTTGTCTCCCGTCGAGATCGGCCGCAGAATCTTGCTGTTGGAGCCCGGTGTTGGCGGCGGGGATACAGCAGGGGCCACTACGGTGGTGTCCTGTGCAACGGCCGTGTTGTTCTCTGGAGCGGGGTTGCCGCTGCTCACTATATCTGCGGCTGCGACTTGCATGCCGGCCACAACATCGGTGCTATCGAGCGCGGAAATGTTCCGTGCTTCATCATCCGCCAACGCCTGGGCGCGGGCGTTGGCCACCGACACCGGCAATTCGTTCTCGTTCGCATCGGCCAAGACCTTGTTCTCGGCGGGCGGTTTGTCGGCAAATTTTTGTGCAAAGACTTTGGCTTTCGACGAAATTTTGGACGCGGCTCTTTTGGTCTGTCGCGCCTGGGCCGTTCGAGATTTCTTTGCGGCGTGAGCACGCTGCTTCTTGAATTTCGACAGAACAATTGGGCGATCGGCGGCGGCTACGCTGGTTTTCGCGGCCTTCGCTGTTTTGGCAGCGATTGCCGGCTCGCCCGAAAAGCTTATCCAGATTCCGGCAGCAGCAACCAGGGCCGCTAAACCTGCACTCCTCATCCGCATGGCAATTTCCCTCTTTGCCAGAGTCTTCAGCACAGGGAACAGACCGGTGCGGAATGGCCACAGGACGGCAGAAAAAGGGAATCTTGTGATCCTTTGCCTTAAAAACGGCTTAGATCAGATGTCCCGGATCGGGCCGCCCGGTTCCCCAAACAGCCTTACTCACGATTGTGTGATTGCGGTTCCCGCCCGTAACACTTTAGGAACAGGAGCGAATTGCCCTGATAGGAGCGCGCGTGCGCGGACGTGAAGACGAATGGACCGATCTGATGCGATCGGCCAATGCCGGAGACAACGCCGCATATCATCGCCTCCTCAAGGCTGTGACGCCGGTTCTGCGAGCAGGGGCGCGTCGTGGTCTGGCACGGGCCGGTCAGCCCATCGACCAATCCGAGGACATCGTGCAGGACATTTTATTCGCAGTGCATCTGAAGCGGCATACCTGGGATCCGAACGCCCCGTTCGCGCCATGGCTGTTCGCCATTGCACGCAACAAACTGATCGACGCTCTTCGCCGTCGTGGCCGGCGGATTTTCGTCAACATCGACGACTTTTCGGAGACGTTGGCTGGTGCGCCAGTCGAGGAGAGCGTTCCGGCCAGCGAAGTGACAACCCATCTCAATGGGTTGCCAAAGCGGCAGCGGGACGTGCTGCAATCGATCGCCGTCGACAGCGCGTCGATCAAGGAAACGGCGGCGAAACTCTCGATGACTGAGGGTGCAGTGCGTGTGGCGTTGCATCGGGGGCTGACGGGCCTCGCAAGCAAACTGCGGAAAGAGTGACCATGGATACCAACGATCTTATCCGCACGTTCGCCGCCGACAACGACGTCCATGAACGCCCTGTCGGCAACCTGCTGCTGGTTGCACTGGTGCTCGCGGTGCCGGTCTCGACTGCGCTGTTCCTTGCCGGACTTGGCGTGCGGTCCGACATTATGATCGCCATGCGCAATCCATTCTTCGATCTGAAATTCGTGGTCACCATGGCGCTGGCAGCGGCTGCCGTCGCCATCAGCCTGCATCTGTCGCGGCCGGAAGCCTCGCTTGGACGTTGGGCGTGGCTGCTGGCTATTCCGGTCGGACTACTCGGCATCGGTATGATGGGTGAGATGATGATGCCGAATCGCGCGCCGATGTCGACACGGTTGATTGGCTCCAATTCGAAGGTCTGCCTGATAGCCATTCCGCTGCTGTCGTTGCCTTTGCTGGCGGCCGCGTTGTTGGCATTGCGGCGAGGTGCCCCGTCGCGGCCGGCTGTGACGGGCGCGTTCGCCGGATTGCTGTCGGCAGGACTGGCCGCAACGCTTTACGCAGCGCATTGCACCGACGATTCGCCGATGTTCGTTGCGACCTGGTACACGATTGCTGTTGGGCTCGTGGCTGCGATTGGCGCGCTCGCAGGATCACGCGTTCTGAAATTCTAGTTTCGCGGAGTCGGCGCAGTTGGTCTCAAGCTGGCTCGGTCTGCGCGGTGTCCTGCCGCATCCGGTAGAAACGCAGCACCTGTTGGGCAGTTGACGGGCGCAGCATATCGTAGCTCGATTTGTGATCGTCGATATTCTCGATTTCGGTTTTCGCCGTGCCGCCTCCCAGTTCAAGAACGAGCTTGAGAGACATCCAGGACAGCCCGGCGACCTTGGCGAGAACCATCAATCCTTCGGAACGCGATTCAATCATCATGTTCTCGACCGTCGCGACCGGAATGTTCGCAGATATCGCGAGCGCCGCGCTGGTTTCCTCAAACCGCCCGGCGGCGGCAAACTCGGCAATCTGCCTTTCGTCAAGGCGCCCGTCATCAAAGAGAGATTTCACAAGCTGCTGGGCATGGGCCGCTTTCCCGCCCGCTCCGTGACCGACACTGAAGGCGGCCTGCTCGACGGCTGCCGAGATATCATCCGCCGCGCGCGGGTTGGCGGCCTGGAGGCGCGCTCGCACAGAGTCCGAGGCCCTTGCAATCAACTTGAGATAATGGGGTCTCGGAATTCCCCGCCTGGTCCCGAGGCATGTTGCGAGTTCATCATTGCCTTCAGCGCGAGAAACAAGTTCCGTGAACCCCTTGTCCGAAAATTCCGCACCTGGATTGTTGATCGCGCTCTCGACAACTTCGTTGTTGCCGCGCTCGACCAGCACGTCGGTCACCGCGTTGCTCAGGACTTTGCGTTTTGAAATAGCGAGCAAGTGACCCTGGCTCTTGCTGCGCGCGTTTTCGATCAGCATGTCGTCATTCAGCCTTTCCGAATGCGACAGCACGGGCGCGGCAACTTCGATCTCGTCATCGAAGGCCAGCGTATAGATCAGGCGCGGCGGGGCCTTGGGCACGGGCGCGAGGCGGTTCGCCAGGAGCGACTTCGCGGACGTTTCGATTTTTTCAATCAAGCAATGAAAGACGTCATCGAAAACTTCGATCTGCTCGTCGGAATAGTCAGCCACGCCATACAGAAAGAGATCGGTGACCCGGCGTAACGTTTCCACGCGGCGCGCTACAGTGCCGTGCGCGAGAGCATTCTGCAGCTCAGTGAGAAGATTTGCCGGCCGCGCTGTTGGTCTCGAACTCATGACTTTCTGTCCTGGAAACGCCGAAGCAAGAAATGCCAGCCAGGTTCTTGGCTGGCGGAAATTTCAACTAGGCCGCAACAACCCGATTTCGCCCCATGTCCTTGGCCTGATAGAGAAGCTGGTCGGCGCGGGCGAGTATGCTCTCCGCGGTGTCGTCCGCGTGAAGCGTTGCAAGACCTGCCGACATCGTGACGCTCATGTCCTGTGAGATCGCGCTCCAGTCGAGGGCCGCTACGATCCCGCGCAACCGGTCGACGGTGCGCAGCGCGGCACCATCCGACGTTTCCGGAAGAATGAGCAGAAATTCCTCGCCGCCGTAACGGCCGAACTTGTCGATGCTGCGAATGTTGGCGAATACGGTGATTGCAAAGGCCCGCAACGCTTCATCGCCGGCGGGGTGCCCAAAGCGGTCGTTGATCCGCTTGAACCAGTCGAGGTCGATCAGTGCGACGGCGCAAGGTACATTGCAGCGCCGGGCGCGGATGATTTCCTCGTCGAGCGCCTGCATGATGGAGCGGCGGTTGAGCGATCCGGTCAGTTCATCGAGTTCGGCGAGTTCTTCAATGCGCTGATAGGCCTTTTTCAGTTCAATGCCGCGCCTGTAGAGAGATTCGTGCAGCGAACTGCTGAACAACCCGACGACCATCCCGCGTCCAAGCACCAGAATGAAAACCAGCATGGTCGCGAAGCGCTCCAGCGGTGTGCCGGTGGGCATGCCGATGGGTTTGTCAGTCAGGAGAAACAGAACCGTCAGGCCGATGGCAGCCGTCGTCCATCCGATGATGGTCTGACGGGGGGTGGACCGCAGTGCGCCAAACGTGAAGACCAGGAAAATCGAGCAGAGAAACAGGCTGCCGACTTCCGGCGCGAAGTAGATGAACAGCAGCATGATCGCCAGGCTGATGCTGGTTTGCTGCGAAATGAAGTAGTGATCCCGGAACCGGTCGTTCACCTTGGCTTCGGAAATCGCGATGTACACCGCCACGGAGAGCAACCCGCAGGCCGCGTACGCCGGCGCAATCACGAAACTCGTGGTGCCTGCATAGGCGTAGATCAGCAGGATCGCGGCGTCGATCATGTAGCTGACGCCGGTCATATCGAGCATTTGCCGCCGCTGCTTTGCGCGGCGCGCGAGAATCTCTGGTGACAAGTCGATCTCGACGGCCGAATGCTTTCGGTCGAAACCACCTATCAGGGATACGGGGGCCGATGACGTTGCGCCGCGCATGAACTCGCCGTGAGGGAATGCAATGCGGGACAGTAGGCGGGAAAGCCTTTAGGTTTGGTATCATTGGGAGGGAGCGAAAGGCCCAACGTTTCTTGGTGTCGAGACTTGATGAATTTTGGTAAATTAATACCTCTTTCTGCCAAAAGGGCCGAGTGACTTGCCCTTGTCCATGAATCAGGGGCATTTTGCGTCGCCACCCCGGCCAATTTCGGGAAATCGCGAAGATTTTCACTGATTTGATCGAACCCCTTCCCAGTCGCGCGCGACCAACCTTGCGAGACGGCCATTGAGTGCAACCCACGCGACGTCGGACGAGGTTCTGATCGGTCGCATCGCCCAAGGTGACCGGCTCGCCATGCAGGTGCTTTACGGAAGGCACCATGTACGGGTGTTCCGCTTCTCGCTGAGGCTCGTTCGAAACGAGTCCATCGCGGAAGATCTCATCAGTGAGGTTTTCCTCGATGTGTGGCGTCAGGCCGGCAAGTTCGAGGGCCGGTCCGCCGTCTCTACGTGGTTGCTGGCGATCACCCGGTTCAAGGCCCTGTCTGCCCTCCGCAAGAGGAAGGACGCGGAACTGGACGATGAGACGGCTGCCGCGATCGAGGACACGTCCGATAACCCGGAAGTCACGGTCGCGAAGAAGGACACGGGTAACGCATTGCGGAATTGCCTCACCGCACTTTCGCCAGAACATCGGGAGATCGTCGATCTCGTCTACTACCACGAGAAGTCCGTGGAAGAAGTGGCCGAAATCGTGGGCATCCCGGAGAATACGGTGAAGACGCGCCTATTTTACGCGCGAAAGAAATTGGCTGAGCTGCTCAAGGCAGCCGGCATAGAGCGAGGTTGGCCATGACTGCCACGAGCAAGCAAACCGATCGCGAGCCCACCGAGATCGAGGCTCTGTTGCCGTTCCATGCTGCGGGCACGCTCAACTTGCGTGACGCCCGTCGCGTCGATGAGGCGCTCGCCAGTGACCCCGATCTGGCGCGGCAATATGCGGCGATTCAGGACGAATATGCTGAAACCATCCTGCTGAACGAGAGCCTTGGCGCGCCGTCGTCGCGAGCCATGCAGAAGCTGTTCGCCGCCATTGATGCCGAGCCAGCGCGCAAGGGCGCGGCGTTCAACCCCGTGATGCGTATCGCAGGATTCTTCTCCAGTCTGTCGCCACGCACGCTGGCCTATGCAGGCGTTGCCGGTGCGGTGTTGGTCCTGCTGCAGGCGGGGGTGATCGGAACCGTGCTGGTCAAGGATCGCGCGCCCGGTAACTTCCAGACGGCTGCGTTTCCGGCCCAGTCGACGGCGGGTACCTTCGGCTTGCTCCGGTTTGCGCCCGATGCGAAGGCCGATGACATCACGCAATTGCTGAATAACTACAACGCATCCATCGTTTCGGGTCCGAAGGCCGGCATGTTCCGTGTTCAGTTCGGGGACAAGGCAATGTCGAAACAGGAGGCAGCGCAGTTGATGACACGCCTTCAGGCCGAAAAGATTGTCAGCCTCGTGGTGAGCGCCGACTAACCGTTGATCTGGGCATTTGTAGAATGCCGTAGAAAGTTTCGGGCTTGGCCGGCAGCACGGTCAAGCTTCGGGCGGTGAGGGACATGACCCCGCGCGCCGCGCTGGCGCGCCGATGAATTTGCGAGGACGCCAGATGACAGAGACAGGCAAGAGTAAGCGGGGCTTCATCCGAAGGGCACGTCTTATGCGGCCGGCAAGATTGGTTGCCGTTTTCGCGATCACCTTCTGCCTCGCATCTCCGCAGGCATTCGCACAGTACAGCGGCATGAGCATGCGTACCGGTCCCAGCATGAACGTGGGACCGCGCATCAACATCAATCCGACGATACGTTACTCGCCGAACATTCGATATGACGGATATGACGATCCGAGGCCGCGTCCCCGGATCATACAGGAGTTGAATCAGGGCCCGCCGGATGATGGCTACACGCCCCGTCGCGGCGCGAGCAAGGCCAAGGCGAAGTCAAAACCCGCCGCCACGGACAATACCTACGTCGCGAAGGAAGTGTTGATCGAGATCGCGGGTAGCCCAACAGACGCGCAGGCTGATGACATCGCACGGCGTCACCGTCTGACGCGGGTTCAGTCGCAGAATTTCCCCCTGACCGACAGCACGTTCTTCCGATGGCGGATTACCGACGGGCGCTCGGTCGACGCCGTGGTGCGCGAACTGGTCGCCGGTGGGAACGTCAGGGCGGCACAACGCAACAACATCTTCAAACTTCAACAGAATGCGCCCCCTGCGGCTGTAAAATCCGAGGGCGATCCGCTGCAGTATGCGCTCTCCAAGATGCGTCTGCCTGAAGCGCACGCGCTCTCGGTCGGCGCGGATGTAACGATTGCGGTGATCGATTCGGGGGTCGATGTCACCCACCCAGAACTGGCCGGCGTAATCACAGGCACGTTCGACGCACTGAACAATGGGGAAGGGCCGCATCATCACGGCACCAGTATCGCAGGCGTCATCGCTTCCCATGCGCGCCTGATGGGAACGGCGCCGTCGTCGCATCTGCTGGCGATCCGGGCGTTCGGCTCCCAGAAAAGCGGTGCGGAAAGCACGTCTTTCCTGATTCTGAAGAGTCTCGATTACGCGATCGCAAAGAATGCGAAGATCATCAATATGAGCTTCGCGGGTCCGCACGATCCGGCGATGGAGCGTGGGCTTGCCGCCGCCGCCGCAAAGGACATCGTTCTGGTGGCCGCCGCCGGCAATGCGGGCGCGAAGTCGCCGCCGCTCTATCCCGCGGCGGACCGTAACGTGATCGCCGTGACAGCAACCGATCAGTCGGACCGGCTGTTCGCGCAGTCAAATCGCGGTAGCTATGTCGCGATCTCCGCGCCTGGAGTGGACATTCTTTCGCCCGCGCCTGACGGCAAGTATCAGATGTCGTCCGGGACCTCGCTGTCTGCCGCCTATGTCAGTGGCGTGGCGGCGCTGATCATCGCTCGGAATCCAGAGATTTCATCGGCTGACGTTCGTGCGACACTGACGTCGACGGCACGAGATCTCGGGCCAAAGGGGCGCGACGACCAGTTCGGCGCTGGGCAGGCCGATGCGTTCAGCGCGGTTTCGGCCGTGATACCTGCACCGGTGGCTGCTGCATCGGACAGCACGTCCAAACGTTGACGGCATAATTTGCGGGATTGTTGACCGCCCAGGGGAGCTCCGGGGAGGCTACGGGCGGCTTCATACGAATTTTGCTGCGAAAAGTATTTTTGTGAAAGACACTGCGGCATGCAGAATCGATTTGGGCGAGTTGGATTTGTCAGGGGCGCGGCCCTGGTTTTGGTCTTTTCTTGTTGTCCCGCATTGCTTCATGCGCAGTCGCTTGAGGACAAGATCGGAACGGCGCTGCAGGCCAAGAAGCCGCTGACGCGCAGTGTCGCGGCGGCGCCGGATCCGAGGGCCGAGGCAGAAAAGCAGGTTGTCGACCGTTTGCGGACACGCTCCATCAGTGTTGAACCCGCTCAAGCGCCGACTGCCGATGAGCGGGCGCAGATCGCGGAAATCGCGCGCGACAAGCCGGCCATCGATCTCGAAATCCCGTTCGAATATAACTCGGCCGACATCAGCCCGAGGGCGATCCCGGCTCTGGTTTCGCTCGGCAATGCATTGTCGCGGCAGGACCTGAAGGGGGCGGTGTTCTTCATCAACGGCCATACCGATGCTGCGGGTAGCGCGGACTACAACCAGATGCTGTCGCAACGCCGCGCGAATTCGGTACGGCGCGTTCTGATCGAGCAATACAGGCTCGCTCCCGATACGCTGATCGCGGCGGGCTTCGGCAAGGAGCAACTCAGGAATCCAGGCAACCCGCTTGGTGAGGAGAACCGCCGCGTGCAAATCGTTAACACCACCGTGCAGGCAACAGCGGGGCGTTGATTGTCTGAACCCGCCCGGCTGCTGGCGCGACCAATCCGTGACGTTGATGGCCAAACCGACGGTTTTGAGGGGACATATTGATGAGCGGGTTTGCGGCGATTGCTCTGCGTGCGTTTGGCATAGCTGTTGCGGTGGGAGTGATTCTCGGCGTCACCGGACCGTCGGCCGCACAGGATGCGAAGAAGGATACGCCCGCGACGGCAATCGCAATCGTTCCGCCAACTGACCCGGTTGCTAAAGCCGCGTTCGATGTCCTCGATGCCCACTGCGCACGTTGTCATCAGCAAGGCAAACTGGCTGATCGCGAGCGGCCTGCGAAGAATTTCGGCAATGTTCTCAAGCTTGATGAGCTTGCGGCCAACCCGCATTACATCTTGCCGGGAAATCCGCTGGGGTCGAAGCTGTTCCGCCAGATCGTCGACAAAGAGATGCCCTACGACATCTATTACGAGGGCTCATCACATGCGCCGCCGTCAGAGGCCGATCTCAAGGCGCTTGAGAACTGGGTCAGCGCACTCGGCGCCAAGGCCGTTGCCGGTTGCGAAGCTCACAAGTTTGTCACGCCTGACGACATGGTGTCCTTCATGGTCGCCGACCTCGATAAGCAGCGGCCGCAGCGCCGGGTAACGACGCGCTACCTGACGCTGACTCATCTCACCAATATCTGCGTCGATCCGGCTGCGATGAAAGTCTATCGGCAGGCGGCGGTGAAGTTTCTCAACTCGCTGAGCCGCTCATCCGACGTCGTCAAGCTGGAAACGATTGATCCAGAAGGCAGTATCCTGCGCTTCAATCTTCTCGATCTCGGCTGGAAAGCTGCCGACTGGGACAACGTGACTGCGGTGTATCCGTACAACGCTGTGCCGGATTCCGAATCCAGTCGCACGCTTGCCTCCGGCACGGCGACGCCGATTCCCTATGTGCGCGCCGACTGGTTCGCGTTCACCGCGTCGCAGCCGCCGCTCTATGATGTGCTGCTGCAACTGCCGAACACCTTCCAGCAACTGGCGAGGGAGCAGGGGGTGGACGTCGAGGGTAATATCCGCAACTTCGTTGCACAGCGTGCGGCGTTCCAGCGCTCTGGTGTCAGCCAGAACAACCGCCTGATTGAGCGGCATCCCTCGCGCACCGGATTCTTCTGGACCTCGTATGACTTCGCGGGCAACCGCGACCGTCAGAGCCTGTTCGATTTCCCGCTTGGTCCGAACGGCCCGAACGCTTTTCATCACGACGGCGGCGAAACGATCTTCAGCCTGCCGAACGGCTTCCAGGCCTACTACCTGAACACGGCGAAGGGCGACCGGATCGACAAGGGGCCGACCGCCATTGTGCGCGATCCGTCGCGCAAGGATTTTTCGGTGACCAACGGCATTTCCTGCATGGGCTGCCATGATCAGGGTATGCGCAAGGCCAAGGACGACGTTCGCGAACTGGTTCTGAAGGGACGGGTGTTCCCGAAGGATGTTCGCGATGCCGTGGAAGAATTGTATCCGCCGCATGACAAGATGGATGCGTTGATCGAAGACGACGCGAAGCGGTTCGCGGATGCAATGAAGCGCGCTGGCCTCGATTCGACGCTGAAGCTGAACGGCATCGAGATGATCAATGCGCTGGCCAAGCGCTATGAGGACGATCTCGACCTGACGCTGGCGGCATCAGAGCTTGGCCTCAAGAAGGCCGAATTCAATGAAGGCATCGCGGATGTCGACCAGAAATACCGGCTGCTGGTCCGACGGCTCGCGCAGGGTGCTGTTCCGCGCGACCAGTTCGAAGTGTCGTTCCGCGGAATTGCACCGGACCTCACCGATCTCAAGATCATCGCGATCAGGCATACGCGGCCGTCCCAGCCCGTGCCACAGCCGATCCGCAACAGTGATGACCTGTCCCTGACGTCGGACCGGGACAGCTACCGATTCGGCGATACGCCGGTCTTTACCGTCGTGGCGCCACGTGACTGCTTCCTGACCCTGACGGACATTGACGAAAGGGGTGAGGGGACAGTGCTGCTGCCTAACACCTTTCAACGAGACAATTTCATCAGAGCCGGGGTGCCGATCCAATTCCCGGGTGCCGGTGCGCCATTCCAGTTCCGGATGAAGGACAAGGGGATCGAGACCGTGACCGCGGTGTGCGCCACCCTGGCGGGGGGTGGGGACCGTATCCAGCACGATT
>Ga0233449_1001395_pt1 | contig 22029 bp, 14 predicted proteins | sample SI_124_October20_FD_183012 | JGI IMG/M metagenome (GOLD analysis project Ga0233449, IMG submission 183012) | Seawater microbial communities from Saanich Inlet, British Columbia, Canada - SI_124_October2016_200_MG | ecosystem: Environmental > Aquatic > Marine > Inlet | place: Canada: British... | reverse complement strand
TGAGAGGCAATACTTCCAACTTCATTTGTCATCTTGTGAGTAGCTACATCATTGTAATTACTCAGTTTCAAATAGAAAATAACCCGGGGCTCAAGTCTCGAAAAATAAGATTGTCCCATTGAATGAAATGCTCATTGGACTAAGTGCCTTGACCATTCACCCGAATTACTTAGAACACACCATGCACCTTCAATTTTGGAAATGTGAATTCCCAATTCTGTTCGCGAAGTCCAATTTATTTGTTCTCCCCAAATCATGTCCTGACGCCAACCTGTAATTAACCAAGAATTTGTTTCAATATCCCAAACCGCATATCCAATTGGCCCTGCCAATTTGGCCGTTTCATGCACATCGGGCGTGCTAAGGTCAGCCATACGCACTACTGAATCACCACAAGTCAGAAGCCAACCGCCCAATTCGTGATAAAATACTTGATCCAATACTTCTGGCAATTCTAGAATTCCCCCTTCTAGATAATCTCCATTTTCATTGGATAACACAGCCCAGCCGCCACCGCGAGACCACGCCATAATATCTCCCTTGTATTCGTGCAAATGGAATAATTCATTACCCCGTGAATATTTACTCAATTTCTCCCAAGTTATTTCCCCTCGCGCCCAAATCGCTTCACTATCGGGGTGATGGAAATAGACACCTCTGTTCCACAAAGCAAATGCATAATTGCCTTCAATTGAGGTAAGTGCCAGAGGTTCAGCGGTTAATGCGTGCGACCAAATTGCACCCTTGACGTGAATTGCAGCGGCAGATTGCGATTTTGTATTAATTCTAATTTCATCTCGTCCTACTCCATTTTCAAAATCCAATTCTAAGGGTAATGCCGCTAATCGGGCAGTCAATATTTCGTGGTCAATCCATACACCAATTAAAAAATCACCACAAATACATGCCTTGGTAATTTGTGAGGGGAAAGGAGTTTTGCTTTCACCAAGCGATGCAAAGTTTTCATCCAAACAAATTATTTCCCCATTAGTGCCGATGAGCAAGTGTTTTTCAGCGCTGACGCTGAGAAGCATTTTTGGCGGAAAAGGAGTTTTCGCCGGAAGAATTGCGGCATCAGTTGATGGCATCAATTAGGGGGGTGAGGTTTCGGCTTGAGAAGTCTTACCCTTGCCAATTACTTTGAGGGAGATGCCCATCGCAGAATAAGTTGAGACAAAGAGGAGGTGATGGGATGGATGAAAAAGTAGTTCTAATCGTAGTCAGCCAGCCAGATATCGCCTCTCTCAATCAAGGTAAAGCGCTACTCAATTTCGGGGGATGGGTTAGTGCACCTCCAGTTGAGGGTGATGAAACTTGGCGACAAAAAAATGTCCGGATTTGGTGGTTTTCAAAAGGCCTTTTACATGAGGATAATCTTGAGAAGCGCTGGCAAAATTCCACCGGTGAGGTTGTTAGCGAGGTAATTTTTCCTAGCCGTCACTCGGCGGCTTCAGGGCAGCCGAGTCTTACTTTGCATCCCATAGGAGTCACACATTTAGGCGAAGATGACGATATGCCTTTTGGCGGTATTCGTGGGCGTGCGCCGCCTCCAAGTACGCGTATTGCAGCATGGTTTCGCAAATTATTGCAGCAATCCGAAACAATAATCGGTGAAAGATTTGAGTTATCTTTAGAGGTTACTCATCATGGACCCTGGGTTGATGTTCCATGCATGTTCATTGAGATTGGTTCAACTGAGGATATGTGGCCTGATCTACCTGCTGCTGATTGCCTAGCCCAGTTGATGTGGGATGGCCTTGGGCTTGGGGCAAATTCCGCCAAATCTGCTACCCTTGTTAGTAGCGAAGTTGGAGTGTGGGATGAGAATATAAACTCAGGCGAGAAGGTTGTAATTGGATTGGGTGGTGGACATTACGCCCTCCGTTTTGCCTCAATTGCCGCACATCCAAATGTTTGGCTTGGTCATATGCTGGCAAATTACGCTCTGCCAATGGAAAAACCAACTGATGAGAACTGGGACCCAAAGACCGGTGTTCTTCCCGAAGGGACTTGGGCTTCCTCAATAGATGAGGCGGTCGCCTCAACAAAACTTGCGTTTCCAAAGGGCGAATTGTGGGCATATTTGGACAAGAAATCATTCAAGGGTTGGCAGCGCCAAGTTATCATGCGACACTTAGACTCAATTGGTATCCCTTTCGGTCGCACAAAGGACATCGTTAGTAAATGAACATCTCAAGTTGCAATTTTTTTTGCCTCAACAAAATTATTTCTCACGATGTTCATTTTCGCTAATTATTGAGTAATAATTATGTGAACTTTGCTTAGTAATAGTCAATAATCCTCTTCCTTACCCATTGCTTGATTGCGATGGTGCGCATTTTCGGGAGGATAGTAGTTGGGATGCTTCCCATCATGCCAAAATTTCTTGTCGGGAAGTTTTCCAAGCGTTATGTAGCAGGTGCAACAATCGAAGATGCGGTCAAGGTAATGAAAAAATTAACCAATGAAAATGCTTGTTTTACAATAGATGTTTTGGGCGAGGAAATCTCAAATCTTGAGGAGGCTCAGTATTTTATTGATGAGTATGATAGAGTTCTCGACGCAATCGTTGAGAATAATTTGGACGCAAATATTTCCATTAAGCCCACTGCTTTTGGCCTTTTGATTGATGAGGAAATCGCTTACAAAGGCATAGAAAAATTGCTCAATAAGGCTGCCGAATCGGAAATATTTGTTCGCCTTGACATGGAGGATTATCGGGTGACACAGGCGACTTTGGACATCGCATTGAAGATGCATGAGAGGGGGTTAACCAATGTAGGAGTTGTCATTCAAGCAAGGATGTTTAGGACAAAGGAAGATATTGAAAACCTCGTATCTCAACTTGGCGATGCAACTGATGTGCGAATCTGTAAAGGAATATATCTTGAAAGCGAAAAGATTGCACACACAAAATATCAGGACATCGTTGATGCCCTTAACCAAAGTGTTGACCAATTACTTGACTCCGGAGCATATACGGCGATTGCTAGTCATGATTTGCCAGTGATTGATTATTCACTCAAGGCTTTGGAGAAAAGGGGTATGGGCCCTAATACACTTGATCCAAGAGAAAATGCTGGCCCACCCCGCCCTCACAAGGGGGCCGGCTATGAGTTTCAGATGTTGCTCGGTGTACGCGGAAATATTCGCCGCAAGTTAGCCGCACAAGGCCATCTCACTCGCATTTACATCCCCTATGGTAGTAGATGGTATGAGTATGGAATGCGCCGCCTGCGCGAGAACCCAGATATTGCATGGCACGTTACAAAGTCAATATTGATGCCTTGGACTAATCGCAAGTAATTTACTTTCTGTTCATTTGATTGAACTGATAGAATTTTGGTCGGAGTTAGCGGCGATGTTGGCGGGGTTTCTTGCGCTCAAATTTATCTCGCGCCGGCTTTTCGGGATTTGGATTATGGCCGAGTTTACCTTCCTTCCAGGCTTGTCTTCTTTCTCTCTCGCCCTTTGGTTGATACTCAATTTCCTCCTTCGGTGGTTCATGCATGTAAATACGTTTGATGTCAACGGCAATTTTTTTTCCGTGTAGGATTCTACCCTCGCCGGTATGAATTGCTCTAATTCTCCAACGCCGATTATTATGAACATAGATGCTTCCGCAACTGAACATTTTATCCGGCTCAACTTCAATGGTATCTGGATAAGATTCCTCGCCAATAGTCATTGTAATTTTGACTCTAATAATGTCGGCTCTAAGCGCAGTAACTCGGGCAACTTTATGCGCATATTCTCCGTCAGAAGTTGAATCATTTGGCAACTCGATACGAGAGATTCGCCAATGCTTTTCCCCGTGCTCAAAAATGTCATGCTCAGCAACCCATTCATCTCCACCAATGTCAATTTTTACAACTTCACTGTGTGGGCCTTCTGTGAGGCGAAAGGGGATACTACGGACTGGCTTAGGTCGGAATTGCACTGTGTGGACAGTGTGGCATTCATCACATTTTATTAGGAAATCGGCACCTTTGCCGACTTCCTTTTCCCTTAGGATCTCATGCCCTGTAACATCATTACACTGCGGACATTCAATGGCATTCTCCATGACATCCTCATTTTCTTCAAATGAGTCCTCTTGGTCACCTTCCAAATAAAACCCTCAATCTTTGGGCCAAGCCTCCTATACTTGAACCCCTAAGTTATTCTAAATACCAAAATGGACGCATTGTTCGCTCAAAGCGCCCTTGCAATTGCTTCAAGTGAAGTATGCTATGCGAGCCTCATGGACGATAGTGTGTTGAGGGAGGAATTGCCGAGCATGAATGACATCCTTGCCACCTTATTGGCTAAGGATGAAAGCCGTCCCCGCGAGGAACCTAAAATCGCAGCAAATATTGGGGCGCAATTGCATCACATGGCATTGACTTCATTACCATTGTCGGTAAAGAGGCGATATCGTGATATCATTGGAAAATTGCGGCCAAACCGCATTTGTGAGGTTGGTGCAGGTATTGGTCACCTTTCAGCATGGTTGTTTGACCTTTGGCAACAGGATAATTGGCATCCCGAGAAGTATCAAATGGTGGATGGCGGGTCCAAGTTTGGAATCATATTAACTCGCCTAGTGCAGCGTTTTGAAGCAGGTGAGTGGGCAGATGTAAGAGCAGACCAGTTTGAACAATTGGTTGCAGAAACTCTTGCTCAACTTGCAGCATCTCAAACTCATGGTCCAGATGTCCTCGCTACTGAACTTCATCTTGCAGCACCATTTGATTGTATTATTGTTGATGTTGGCTGGGAAGGTCAGGCGTCAGCAATTGAATCAGCATTGCAGGTATTGTCGACCGGGGGGATGTTATTGACCTTGGAGCCGATACTTCCGACAGGAGAAATAGAAGAGGGAGATACCAAAACTGAAAGACGAGTGGCGGAGTTTCAAAAATGGATTGACCTGATAAAGGAACTTTCACAAGTGCATCACCTTGCTCTTCAGCCGCTATATGGCGGGGCTATTTTGGCGCTAATAAAGCGGTAATTTTCACTGACGAAATGAATAATTATGAATGGTAATACATTCATGATTTGCTACACATAGGGTACCGCCTACGCAGGCTCCCAGTGCCCCGTTTCGCACTGCACCGCAAAATCAATTTACAAATATTCCCTTTTTTTCATCTATCTCGGCAATTACTCCGGTATCTGCGCGCCGGCCCTGTCAATAAGTTCGGCAACTTGTAGCAGGCCATAGCCATATTTTTCATCATGGCCATCTTGACCATCACGAGGCTTCACACTTTGCTGAATCCATGATTTGACATCTTCAACTGCTTGTTGACCCCCAGCACTCCCGTTGCGTTGCAGGTCTGGCCGTCCTTCCAATAGAAGGGCGATTGCACCACTAACATACACAGTTGCCGCACTGGTGCCATCTGCAACACCCCAGCCACCTCCAATCATTACTATTGGAACTCGCTCGGCAGGTGCAACTAATTCTGGTTTCTTATCGGGGTCACTTCGGGGTAGAATGAATGGCAGAGACGAGAAGCGACCATTATTGTCACCTTTGCTTGAGCCAACCCAAGGTGATCCAACATCATTGACCCCGCCAACACAAATAACATTCTCTTCGCTACCTGGGCTATCAACATCATCATCATTTTGGTCTTGACCATCATTTCCAGCAGCAGCGATTACAAAAACGCCTTGAGCAATTGCCTCTCTCGCCGAAGCCGCAGCCCCATCTCCTTGGAATTGAGCAGGTAGGATTCCGGGGGCACCTCCTAAGGAAAGAGAAATAACTTCTGCACCTTCATCCACACACCAATCTATTGCATTTGCCACGCCTTCATCACTTCCTTGACCTTCTCCACCAAGTGCTTTTGCGACTAGCAACCCCACCCCTCTTGCTTTTCCGACTAACTGTCCATCGGCCACCAATATTCCTGCCATCGCAGTTCCATGCCCGTGGTCATCATAGGGGTTCGGATTATTGCCGATAAAATCCTTCCAACCGCGCAGGGTCACATGGTTAAGATCAGGGTGAGTCAAATCTATTCCCGAATCAACAATGCAGACGAGAACTCCATCTCCGGTAAAATTGCCAACTTGGTCGAATTGGACTAAGGCGTCATATTTCGCCGCCCTCGCCTTTAGTTGTTCGCTTGCAACTGAATCGATTTCTTCCTGTAGCCAATTTCGCAAAGTAACTCCAACTACTGCGGCGGTAAGCAAAATGGCGACGAAAGAAAGGGCTGCGATGAGCGTGCGAAGCCCTTGGATATCATCATCAAGCATTGAGAAGCGTTGGATTTGACCTACTTGCACATCTTCAACAAGAGAGCCATCTTTGTCCTCAAAAATAGAATCCGGTAGGTCCGGGATAGGGGGTAACTCACTCTCCTCCATAGTATCTACCGGTTAGCCGGATGGTGCATTGGTATTCAAAGATACTATTGTTCGCTTATGGGAAAAAACTTGGAGATTGGGCCATAGTGGCCGCTTTACCCTAAATTACCCTCAAAATAAGGCGGTATGAATTTCTTGAAAAGAATCAACAAAATATTTTGCCTCTTCTTCGGTATTGTAAAAATAGAAAGATGCTCGCAGACTTCCATCTTCGTGACCCCTGCTTCTAAACCACGAATGAACGCAATGCATACCTGACCTAACCATGCAATTAGTACCCTCATCTAGTATCACTGCAAGGTCATGAGAATCTTGACCGTTAACCAACATGGTGCAAATGCCGCCACGTAAATCTGCTGACTCAGGGCCGATAATGTCAATGCCGCTTAAATCACGGACACCATTACTGACTATGTGATTGAGTTTAACTTCATGGTCGTGGATTTTTTGCATGTCAATGTCCGTCAAATACTCAATCGCCGCACCGGTGCCGAGCACACCTGCATAATTACCCAATCCTCCTTCAAAACGGTGTGGTGCTGATGCCCATTCCATTCTGCCGTACTCGGACCAATTGACCGTATCTCCACCTGCGGAAATAGTTCTCATGTCCTCCAATAATTCTGATCTTCCCCAAAGAGCGCCCATACCGGAAGGACCGAGCATTTTGTGCAGGCTGAAAGCAATAAAATCAACATCAAGCGCCTGAACATCAACAGGCATATGCGGTGCTGATTGAGCCGCATCAACAATCATCAAGGCATCAAAATCATGGGCGACCTTGCAAGCCTCAGCAATAGGGAATTCAACACCATCGAGATTGCCAACTTGGGGTAATGATACCGCCCTCAAATTGTCTCCGGCTTCACTGCACATGGCCTCAAAGGCTTCCATGTCAAAGGTATTATCTGCATTACTCGGGATTACTCTATGGTCAATTCCCTGTTCCTTTTCCAGTTGCAGCCAAGGAATCAGGTTTGAATTATGCTCGCGGTCGCTAGTAAGGACAATATCGCCCTCTTGCCAAGTTTGCCCGTGGGCAATTTGATTCAAAGAGTGGGTGGCATTTTTTGTGAAAATGACTTCATTTGGGCTCGAACTATTGATGAATTTTGACATGTTTCGCCGAGCCATAGCCATCTTCCTGCTGACTGCATTAGCATATCGATGAACAGAACGTCCTCCACAAGATGGGTGTTCATTATAGTAGGTTTGAATGGCATCAATCACCGGTTGTGGTTTGAGGGTCATACAGGCATTATCAAAGTAAACAGGGGGGTCGTCACCACGTAAAGTTGGGAAGTGTTCGCGTCGTTGTTTGAAATCCATCACCATGCCTCCACATTTGGTAGAAAGTCAGCCACAGGTGCGTTGATTGAGCAGGAAGAACAGGTCAGCCTTGCGGGTAACTCGGTTTTGCATTGAGGGCAGTTAGCAAGTGGATTTCCACCTCCGCTACAAACCTCATTTGGACAAGGGACGAAGGGCTCGCCATCAGCCATGCGATGAATAGGAGAAGGAGTATTGCATTCAGGGCAAAAACCCGCAATCATATTTTCCTCCTTCTCATTTGTTGAAGCCCCGTTTGAGATTTGATTAGATGAATCTCCAATGTCGGAATCATAGCGATGTGATTCTCTTGCGCGGTGCGACAAAACTTTGGTTGTATCAGTTCCTAGCATCATTTGTGGATACCAAAGCACATGCATGGTTGCTGCAATCAAATATACACCTGAAACAAGGTGCAATATTAGAACGAGGTTTCGTTCAGCGTGCCGTTCAGCAACAAAATGAACACCTGCCCATGTATTGATGAGAATCAAGACAAACCAAATGACAAATGACCCTGTCCACGCTTTCAAACTGTGCTCGCGCATTTGCACCTCAATTTCGCGTGGGTCCTCGGAAAAATGGCGAACGCGAACATGCTCATCGCGGGTCTCAGAAACAGCCATTTTCACAATAAAAGAAAAGAAAATCATTGCAGCAACACCAACTAATCCTCCAAGAAGGTCACCAAAAGAAACTGCAAGCGGGAAATCTGAATTAGGAATATGAAATAAAATCATTCCAACCATGCCAGCACCCCAGGTCACAAGGAGGTTTATTGAGTGTCCTTTCATAATAGGAAAAAGTTTCCAAAGTTCAATGATAAACCAAAACCAAAGTGCAATGGATAAAGCTACTTGAAAAAAGCCAAAGCCGCCTAATTCCCTTACCCCTGCAGGCCCACTGGTGAAAGGGTTGCCGCCGGTCACAATGTCCTCAGAGATTGAGCCGATTAGGAATGCCAATATTCCAATGATAAGGGTGCGAATATGGTTCATTGTCCAAGTGTCGCGAATCAAAGCAAAGTGAAATTTTATTTCTTGTGTAATGTCATCAACATGAGACATCGCAGGGTGGAAGTCTGTGGCGAGGTCAGTGCGTTCAATATTTGACAGTTTTAGTAGCCCTGCATCACTAGGCGAAGCGGCAATTTCTGCAGCATCAGCCGTTTCTTCCTTGGATGCATTTGCACCCTCGGACTCTTCTGCCATGAAGCGACCAAACGAATGGGGATAATGAGACTTTATGCCGTTTGTACTGCACTACTCAGTTGTGCTAAGGAGAATTATCTTTCGGAATAAGTAGTAATTCACATTCTTCACTAATTGAAGTAGGAAAAATAATTGCAGTTTCTCAATCATTATTTGTGAACAATAGTACCTACGCATGGCACTCAATATTTTGAATTATTAGTCGTAATAAGTAAATGATTTGTGAGAAAAATGATATCAAAAGGAGCCACTGGTGAGAATTGAACTCACGACCTCCTCATTACCAATGAGGTGCAATACCGCTATGCCACAGTGGCGACAAGCCGCCGAAACGCCACTCTATCATAACCGCTTCGCTTGGCAGGCTTTGAAAACACCTCAGGATTCACCCGTTATGCCTATACGGAAAGGGCCGGTGGGCGACTCAAGCCGAGATCGCATAGCCTGGTATCGCGCGTGACTGGAAATCACGTGGGTTCGTCCCGCGGGAGTTCAAATCTCCCTCTCGGCGCTTGAATCATTACGTAGCAGCGCCTCATTCATTTTGCAGGTAATATCACACCCGTTTTCAATATTTTCGGAGCCGGTGTAAATCTTAAAGTGAGGCGGCCAACTCCTTGGCTTTGTCAAAAAGCGATGCCTGCGCCCATGTGTTTTGGTGCACTAAGTAAGAATAATTACAGTTACTTTCTTTTTTTTAACTTGTAGGTTTAATAATTACACTAGTGTATGATAGGATGATGACAAACAATCCCGTAATCTGTGGTTTCGCCCGCTCCCCGTTCACACCGGCCAACAAAGGTTCTCTTGCCAAAGTAAGACCTGACGATATTGCAGCAGCAGTAATTGTTGGTTTACTTGAAAAAATTGGCGTGGATAAATCAAAAATAGAAGATGTGATTGTTGGTTGTGCCTTTCCAGAAGCCGAGCAAGGTTTCAACCTTGGAAGAATGGTTACTTTTCTAGCTGATTTGCCCAGTCAAGTTAGTGGTGTGACTGTTAACCGCTTTTGTGGTTCTTCAATGCAAGCAATTCATGATGCTGCGGGAAGAATTGCCATGGGTGCAGGAGATGCATTCATTTGTGGAGGTGTAGAATCTATGACTAGAATTCCAATGTCTGGCTTCAACCCCCTGCCAAATCCACGTCTCGCGACTGAAATGCCCGAGGTCTTCACCAACATGGGTTTGACTGCAGAAAATTTAGCCTCACTCTATGAGATTAGTCGGGAAGATCAGCAATCCTTCGCCATTGAGAGCCATAATAGAGCGGTTTCTGCGACTACTGCAAATAATTTTTCTTCTTCAATCATTCCAATTGAAACTGAAAGCGGAATAGTAAGTGAAGATGGTTGTATTAGGGGAAATACCAATCAAGAAACCCTTAACAAATTGCGTCCTGCTTTCCTAACAGATGGTTCAGTCACCGCAGGAACTTCCTCTCCATTAACCGATGGTGCAGCCTTTGTATTTGTTTGTTCTGAAAGTTTTGCTAAAGAGAATGGGCTCACACCTCTTGCTAGAATAAAGAGTATTGCAGTGTCGGGTTGTTCTCCTGAGATAATGGGGATCGGTCCAGTTGAAGCAAGTCGGAAAGCATTGGAAAGGGCGGGATTATCACTCGAAGAAATAGACATTGTTGAATTAAATGAGGCTTTTGCCGCTCAATCACTCGCAGTAATTGAGGAAATGGGGCTCAACCCTTCAATAGTAAATATTGACGGTGGTGCATTGGCATTAGGCCACCCTCTTGGTGCTTCAGGTGCCCGGATTGTAGGAAGGGCATCTGAGATTCTAGCGCGTAATGGTTCACGTGTGGCATTAGCAACAATGTGTATTGGTGGTGGGCAAGGAATTGCAACTATCCTTGAGAAGGTGGACTAAATGACATTAACCGTGTCTAATTCAGAAATTCTTGAAATTCCAGTTCCGCGTGATGATATTCGTAAAGTTGCAGTCATTGGGTCGGGTGTAATGGGAGCAGGTATTGCAGCTCATTGTGCAAATGCTGGATGCGATGTTGTCTTGCTTGATATTGTACCAAAAAATGCAAATGATCCAAACCAACTTGCCAAAAATGCAATAGCATCAATGCTCAAAGCAAATCCCGAGGTGCTCATGCACCCGAATAATGCTGAACGAATAAAGGCTGCAAACATGGAAGATGGGCTTCATCTCCTTGAAGATAGAGATTGGGTGATTGAAGTTGTTCTTGAAAGGTTAGACATCAAGCATCAAGTGTATCAGAAAATAGCCGAATATCTATCGCCTCAAGCAATTCTCTCGTCAAATACTAGTACCCTGCCGCGTTCCGATTTGATTATTGGCATGGATGAAGATTTAGCGCGTAGATTTATGATCACCCATTTCTTCAATCCACCGCGATACCTTCCTCTCCTTGAGGTAATAACCGGTGATGAAGTTGATGTTGATATCGTTTCTCGTTTTTCCACATTTGCTGATGAAAGGCTAGGGAAAAGAGTTACCCTGTGTAATGACACACCTGGGTTTATTGGTAATAGGCTGGGGATTTATTTTGTTCAAAGAGCTATTTCTGCAACCTTGGATTACGGTTTATCAGTTGAGCAAGCCGATGCCATGCTTGGTCGCCCAATCGGCTTACCCAAAACTGCAGTATTCGGCCTCATGGATTTGGTAGGAATAGATTTAGTCCCTCATGTCATTCAAAGTATGGTGGACCATTTACCTGCTGAAGACATGCTTCATCAAATAGCAGGCAATGGTGGGGAAATAATTGAACGGATGATTTCCGAAGGCTACACTGGAAGAAAGGGCAAAGGAGGCTTTTACCGTCTAAATACCGAGGGTGATAATAGAATAAAGGAAGCACGTAATCTTACTAGTGGTGAATATTCTCCAGCCAACCGAAGATCTGCTTTTCCCTCTGCAAAAATGGCTAAACAAGGGCTATTAAGATTATTTGAACATGGTGACATTGGGTCACAATTCGTACGCGACATTTTACTTGACACCTTTGTTTATGCAGCTAAATTAATTCCAAGTGTTAGTCAAGATATTTCGGCAATCGATGGTGCGATGAAGGTAGGATATAATTGGAAAAAAGGACCTTTTGAAATGATGGATTCACTCGGAATTTCAAACTTAATAGATTATTTACAACAGGCTGGACATCAAATCCCTCTCCTAATTGAGGAGGCCAATAAAGCAGGTGGCTTTTACAAAATTAGTAATGGTGAGCCAAGCAGAATCACTATCTCTGGCGAACTGGCTCTCATAGAGCGGCCACCCGAAACACTGCAAGTAAGCGACATCAAGCGACGCATTAAGACTCCATTAAAAAGAAATGCGAGTGCAAGTATTTGGGATGCTGGAGATGGAGTATTATTACTTGAGTATCATTCTAAACTAAATGCAATGGATCCTAACTCAATGAAGATGATTCTTGAGGTTGTTGATTTAGCTGAATCGTCGTCCAAATGGAAGGGAATATTAATCGCCAATGATTCATCTAATTTCTGTGCTGGTGCAAACTTGGGTTTAGCACTATTTGCTGCCAACTTGGGTGCGTGGAAGGAATTGGAAGGTTTTATTTCGCTTGGTCAAGAAGCCTATCAAGCACTAAAATATGCTGAAGTTCCAGTTGTTGCTGCGGCTTCAGGGATGTGTTTAGGAGGCGGTTGCGAAATACTTCTCCATGTGGATGCAGTTCAAGCACATTCAGAATCATACATTGGACTTGTTGAAGTTGGAGTGGGAATAATTCCTGGATGGGGCGGATGTAAGGAATTACTCGCCCGTCTTCCACAATTTGGACTTGCAGGTGGAGGTCCAATGGCATCAGTTGTCAAGGCATTTGAGACAATAGGTACTGCCAAAGTTTCCAAGTCTGCAATACAGGCAAAGGAACTAGGCTATTTGCAACCTTCAGATGGAATTACAATGAATCGTGATCGCTTACTTGCTGATGCTAAAACTAAAGTCCTTGAATTGGTTGAAGAGGGTTACAAACCACCTCAGCCTCACATTTACAAATTGCCAGGTGCAAGTGGACTTCTAGCACTGGAAATGGCTCTCAATGATTTAGCAATTTCTGGAAAAGCAACACCACACGATGTTGTTGTGGTTAAAGAATTAGCAAAGGTACTCAGTGGGGGCGTTGATGCAGATCATATTTTTGAAATGACTGAAGATGATATTCTTCTTCTTGAAAGGGAAGCAATTTTCCGCCTAGCAAGAAATGAAGATACTTTGGCGCGAATGGAACATATGCTGGCAAAAGGTAAGCCACTACGAAATTGAGGTGATTAAATGGTTCAATACAATCCACCAATAAGAGACTATAACTTCCTCCTTCATGAGGTATTCAATGTAATTGAAATGAATCAAAGGCTCGGTTACGAAGGTTTTGACCGCGACACTATTGATATGATGATTGAAGAATGGGCTGATTTAATGCAAACGACTTGGCTACCATCAAATGTTGATGGAGACCGCATTGGCAGTACATTTACAAATGGTAAAGTGACAACACCCCCTTCATTCAAAACGGCGTGGAATGCGGCTGTTGAAGGAGGTTGGTTTGCAACTGTTGCCAAAGCAGAGCATGGAGGGCTGGAAGCACCTCTTTTCCTCCGCAATGCAATGGATGAATTTGCCATTTCATCAAATATGGCCTTGTCCACAATCGGCGCATTGAGTTTGGGTGTTTACGAATTGATTTCTGAGCACGCTGAGCAAAAATTGATTGACATGTATGCAGAAAAGGTGGCTTTGGGCGAATGGTGCGGAACCATGTGTCTAACTGAACCTCATGCTGGAACAGATTTAGGGATAATCAATAGTAAAGCCGAACCTCAGAACGATGGCTCATACAAAATAAGTGGGACAAAAATATTCATTACTTTTGCCGAACATGACTTATCAGAAAATATCGTTCACATGGTATTGGCCAAATTGCCAAATTCACCCGAAGGTACACATGGAATCTCATTATTCCTTGTTCCAAAATATTTATCTCAAGATGGGCTATTGTCTGAGCAGGTTAATGGCGTCACTTGTAGCGGAATTGAGGAAAAAATGGGCTTGCATGGTTCGCCTACTTGTGTACTTAATTTTGACGAATCAATTGGCTGGTTAGTAGGTGAGGAAAATTGTGGGATGAAATTAATGTTTGAGATGATGAATCGTGAACGTCTTGCAACAGGAATGATGGGCATCGGTCTCGGTGAAGTTGCCTACCAAAACTCATTACAATGGTGTAAGGAGAGACGCCAGGGTCGTGACCTTAAAGGTACAAAAGATATGCACGAATCTGCAGATTCAATTCTCGTTCATCCCGATGTAAGGCGAATGCTTCTCAAAGTAAAGGCGAATAATGAAGGAAGCAGAGCCTTAGGTACTTGGGTTGGCACCTTGCTGGACGAATTAAAAAGAGGTGACTCCGAGGGCAAAGTGCACGCTGAGGCCTTGGTGTCCTTACTTACTCCAATCATAAAGGCACATGCAACTGACCTCGGCTGCGAATCAACCAGCCTTTGTATCCAGGTTATGGGTGGTGCTGGATATTGTACCGAATATGGAGTCGAGCAGTTTTATCGTGATGTCCGAATTGCTCCTATATGGGAGGGTACAAATGGAATACAATCTTTAGATTTAGCAGGTCGTAAAATAACCAAAAACTTTGGAAAAAATCTGCGCCATTTAATGTGGCCATTACTTGAGTTTATTGAGGAGAACCGCGATGATGCGCGTATGAGTAAGTACACAAAACCGTTATATCAAAATGTCAAAGGACTTCAACAGTTAACCCTGTTAATGATTTCTGAAGGCATGGGTAACCCGCATTTCCTTGCAGGCAGTGCTACTGACTATACTTCCTACTTTGGAAATACAATGTTGGCATTCATGTGGGCTAAAATGGCAGGAGTTTGCATTGAGGCACAGAAGGCAGGTGTGCAAGATGATTTCTATAAAGCAAAACTAGCACTTGCAGATGTATTTTTTAATGAGATATTGCCTGATAACATTGGTCTTGCTGCAAAAGTTCAATCTGGGCATAAACACTTGATGGAATATCCGGAGGTACTTTTGTGAGTGAAAATCACAATTCTCTTTTGAACTCGGCGAAACATCCTAGGGCGGCATCTTACTTACCAACAGTTTCCACAGGTTGGTTTGACATTCCGGTATTGCTTACAATTTTTCTTACTATTGAATTAGTTTTTCTCCTTGTAGAACCTAGCATTATTTCTTCACCCATATATTGGATTTTTATAGGAATATCCATTCCAATAGCCTCTTGGCTAATTTTACGTAAGTTCTTTCTGATAGTGATACTCCGAACTCCTTTGAAAGAGAGACATAATTTAATCGATGAGCGTTGGGAAGAAATCCATTTCTCGGGATGGGGTGGTGACAAAATGATTGGGCATCACTTAATCGCCGAAGAGGGAAATCCAAATTTATTGCTATACATTCACGGCTATGGTTCTTCTATGGCAAGTGGTGAAAGTCGTGCCTTGCATCTGGTAGGCCAAGGGATGGATATTGTCACCATGGATTTACGTGGTCATGGCAATTGCAACTTACGCAATAATTGGACACCGCTAAAGGTTACTGCTGATATTGAGGCATTGCTTGATGCAGTTCTAGAAAGATATGATTGTCCTCCCTCAAATTTTTGGATTTATGGGCATAGCGTAGGTGGATATATTGGCCTTCGACTGGCTTCTTATCCCTCAAGTTGGTGGACAGATAAAGTGTCTGGGCTGATGCTTGAGAGTCCAGCAACCTCATTCCCCCTAATCATTGAAGATCAAATTCCAACTATTCTAAGGCCAACAATGCCTTGGATTCGTCAAGTTCTGCGAAAAGAATATGAGCGAATACATCCAGACTTAACGGTCCGTTATGCAACTGCTCAAATCCCTCATATGGGGCTTCCAAAAGACACACCTATTTTGCTACTTCAAGCATCTGTTGATGATAGATTAGGTCGTAAGCACTATGATTTATTGATGAAGTACAAAGATCAAATAATTTGTGAGGCATATCTACTTGACCGTCATACACATACTTCAAGAGATGATTCATCCCAGCGGCGAGAACATTTGGAAAAATGGCTCAAACCTCGCTTGTCAAAACATTCTGAGAGATTATTATGAGTAATGATACACAACCCAAAAAGATAACTGAACCGGGTCTTGCACACAAATTTAGCAAGGCTCAGAGGCAGGTAAACCGCCTCTCTACACGCCCTGATGATGACACATTATTACGTTTGTATTCTTTATACAAACAGGGTAATGAAGGCGATGTTAAAGGACGCATTCCAATTGCCAAGGGTTTGGTCTCAGTGGCAAAATGGAAGGCCTGGAAAAAATGCCTTGGTATGAGTCAAGAGGATGCCAAGATGCAATACATCGAATTAGTTAACGAATTACTCTCTAGTGACTCGGATTCTAGTATCGCCTCACCTTCAGAAATATCAAATTCTGATGCGAAGAACGGTGATGGAATCATTGGGTTATCTAATCCCGATGAAATAGGAATGTCAAAGGAAATGATATTGAAAGCTGAGGGAAGGATTACTAGTTGGGAAGGCCTAACCGTATTGGTCACTGGCGCAAGCAGGGGTATTGGTAAGGCAACTGCCTTGCGATTTGCCGAAGAAGGTGCAAACCTAATTTTATGCGGTAGAAGCATGCAGGAAGGCCAATTACCTGGCTCATTATTACAAACGAAGGAGGAAGTTGAGGCACTCGGAGGAAATGCCTATTGTGCTAAAGTTGATTTACGAAATGCAGAGGAAATAGCAGATGCGGTTGAAAAAGGAGCAATTCATTTTGGAGGCATCGATGCTCTTGCATGTAATGCTGGTGCGCTATTTATTGCACCTTTTGAGTCGACTCCAATAAAGCGCTTTGATTTAGTTCATGATGTCAATATTCGTGCTACTTTCGCTCTTTGTCAAGCGGCATTGCCATATTTAAGAAGGAGCAATTATGGAAGAATCCTTGTTCTTGCACCACCTATTGCACTTCATTCAAAATGGCTTAGTGGCACTTTAGCATACACCCTTTCAAAATACAGTATGTCAATGCTAGTTCTCGGTCTTTCAGAGGAATTAGAGCCAGATGAAATTGCAGTCAATGCCATGTGGCCAGCAACCACCATAGATACTGCTGCGGTTAGATATAACAAGGCACTTGGCGGTGATGAAATGGTAAGGCGAAGTAGGAAGGCTCGAATATGTGCTGATGCGGCAATTGAAATCATGTCAAGAACTGTTTCGCATACCGGTGAATTTCATACCGATGAATCGGCACTTCGGGAAATCGGAGAAACAGATTTTGAAAAGTATTCAGTAGAACCTGGTGCTACTTTGCAGGTAGATTATTACCTCTAATGATGTAAATAATGCCAAAAATCCCATCCAAAATGTGGGATAATATTTTGCAAATCAATCCACATTTTTCGTCCGACAAATCAATACAAGGGTGAAAAAAATCCCCAAAGGGGATATGTTTTCCCCTTGCCCACAAAAGGGAGCATTCAAGTGATTGGTTAAGTTGCCCAATACACTAGGTGATACTATGTTTGGCATATTCCGCGGCTCTCGCCCATCCAATAATGCGATACCATCAAAAAATTTGACCAATTATTCTAAGGAAATTGCAGCAATTGTTCTCACATTACTAATGCTTCTCACTCCTGCTTCGGCATTTATTTCTAATTGGAATGGTCCAAGTTCAGTATCTGGTACCTCACAATCCATTTCTGATGCTTGGCAAGTGCCGGGTAATTCAACTGTATTGGATGCGTGGCTCCATATTAACGAAGATGGAATGACCTCAAATGGTAATGGAACAACTTGGGCTGCGGCCGATGTCCCAGGAAACATGTCTGTCGGTCAATTTTCTGGAAGTGTTCTCGATCATTTTGATGACTCCCTGAGCCTTTCTCCAAATGGCAGTTTTTCTTCAGTAGATGGTTTTACTAATTCATCATATCAATTTGCACTAAATTGGTCCAATAGCGGTTCACTTTGGAAAGTGGATGGCCTAACCGGAATTAACGGGACAGTCGTCGGCAATTCTCGGACCGTACCACACGGTCAAATCCCTGCTGCACCTCATGGGGGAGGAATATCAGCCGGAACTCTACCTGGTTTTGGCATACCCTCCGGTTCAAGCGGTTATCTTGAGACCCCATCGATTCTACTTCCTGCATTAATTAATAATTTTTCTTTTAGTTTCTGGCATTGGTATCACTTGGATACTCCTGCAAATGGAACAGGTGATGGCGATGGTGCATGGTTAGAGATAAAGTTGGATAATGGTAATTGGACTTGGATTGAACCTCAAGGTGGTTATGATAACACCATCGACCCAAATATTTCTTCACCCTCTGGCGCTCCCACAAATGGCACACATGGATTCCCTGTTTTCGCAAATACACATTCAAGTGGATGGCAATTTGCAAACTATTCCTTGGATAACTTGTCTGGAATAAATAATGCATCAAATATTCAATTCCGCTTCCAAGTTGCGACTTTGGCCACTTCAACCCCTCGTCCCGGATGGTTCCTTGATGACATGGAACTTACAAACGAAGGCAACTCAAGTGGAATGTGGCATCATGGTTGTAGCGCACCGACTGCAGCAACTTGTTCGTATTCAAATAATGCAGATGGAATATTGGAATTTACAACAATTGATCTCTCAAACGCAACTGGAACGGTAACTGCAAGTTTTTCTGCTCAATGGGATCTTGAAGGTTCATCATATGATAATTGGTGGTTAGAGGCTAGTTCAGACAATACTACATGGACCGATATCACTTCAAATAGCGTCACATATTCAGCAGTCGGAGGAGGAAATGGTGTCCCGACTGGTGGAATAGTTATTGGCGGCACCACTTACATGGACGATTCAAATGGCTGGCATAGCTTTGACTTTGATTTGCCAACCGGTTATGCAGGAGACAATACAACATGGGTGCGTTTCCGAGTTGAAACAGATAGTTCAGTTCAGTATGGTACCCCGCAAGATAATTTTGAAGGCCTAATTGTCGATAATCTTGTGGTACAAAGTAATAACTCAACTTATTATTCAAATGATTTCAATAGCGCTAACTCAGCCACCCATTCTGGTTTGAATGGTAATGCTGATGATTGGTCTTTCATAGTTGCAGGAATTGGATATATGAGTTTCACCTATGGCTTTGAGGACTCTCAATCTTTGCCTCCAGGTGGTTGGAATATTGCTAATGCCGGCACTACGGGTTGGGAATTTGGCACTCAAATACTAGTTGGTCCATCTTCATGGCCAAGTGCGCCTTCTGGATTTGGCACTGATTTATCTGGTTCTTATCCGAGTAGTGCATGGGATCACCTTTACTCGCCAACATACACAATTCCAATTGGCGTAAATGCACGACTGGTTTTTGACCACTGGATTTGCGCAGAGCCCGGATGGGATGGTGGAGCCGTATTCTATTCTCTAAACAATGGTTCATGGACTCATTTTGATAGTTTTGATTCCAATGGTACTTCTTGGTATGACGGATTGATTACCACATCTTCAAGTCCACTTTTCAACATTGGTTCATTTGATGGTTCATCTGCGACCTCCGGTTCTTGTAGCAGTACTGGAAGCACAAGAGGCTGGGAGTCGGAAGAGGCTAGCCTGTCAAATTTTTCAGGCAACGATATTCGGTTTAGATTTTCAATGGCTTCCGATTCAATAATTGAATATGATGGCTGGTATATTGATGACGTCGGAGTTGAAGTTGACTATTTTGACCCTGTTGGAGACTGGATATCCCCTCTAATTCCGGCAGATGAGCACGGATACGGCTTTGTTGATGCAAGCATAGCCACGCCAAATGGCACTTGGGCAGGAATAACAATACTTGATGCAAATTCACAGCCTGTTTCGGGTTGGGACAATCTCTCTCTTCCAGTTGATCTATCGGGAATAGATGTTGATGCACTCGGCGGAGGGCTTCATGTCAAATTGAATATCGGTACATCAGACCCATATGTCAGCCCTCTCGTCTATGGACTTAGCGTAGGTGCAAATCGCGTATTTACTCCGCATGGTTATCCGTCAAATGCTTGGGCAGTGGATTCCTTTTTGACAGTAAACGGTACAGGAGTTCTTGAAAACTCCGGCGGTGTCACACAATCAATAACTTCCTCATTCATAGGTAGCGCCGTGCCAATTAACGGTGCCCAATTAGACGGTAGTTTCAGCGGGGCTACCTTTTCTCTAATTGATTCGACAGGTAGTACTTTTGGTCAAACATTAACTACTTCTGGAAATATTAATCTCCCCTCCCCTTCACATGGTTATGGAGTTCATGTAACCATCCAGCCAAGTGGTTGGATTGAGTGGTTTTCCTTTACGGGTAATTTTGTTCAACCTTCCCTAGATGCACAAATCGACGTCGCTTCTGAAGGAACAATCGATTGGGAATTCACCTCAAGTCCAAATTATGGTGCTCTTGGTTGGCAGGACCATATTGCAGGCACTGGTCATGCAAATTCGGCAGATTCTCACTCTGAGATAATAAATATTTCAGGCGGCACAGGTGTTGCTAGCACAACAGTGTTATTACCAGCAGATGCAATTCTACATGAGGGCTACTTTGCCCTCACACCCGGTGCTTCAAGTGAAATTGTTAGCGTGGATGTAGCAGGCATTACCGCAATTTCTCTTTCTCAAGGTTGGGCTGGAACACAAGGCACATATTTGTCATCTACTGCACTTTCTGCAATTGGTAATTTACCAGCATCTCATCAAGATACATATGGGCGTGATTGGGTTGAAATTGAATTTAATTTTAGTGGTGTTGACCAGGAATTAACCCTTTCTGCAGTTGCATTATCATATGGCTTATTTGAGAATGTTAGCGGTTTGGGCCCAGTCGTCAAGGCTTATCATGAGGCCAATAATAACAACGGTTTGGAAGTATCAGTTGACATTCCACTATCTTGGACTGCCACCCGTGGTGGCATAGGAATTAGTGGCGGAGTTTCACATGAGATGATGATTACTAATGAGCCCTTTACTCCACCAACAACATTCTATCCAGATGGTAATGATGCACAAATTATTACTGGCCATCACCATCTAACTGATAATGCGCTGATTACCGATGTTCACCTTACTGGTACTGCATCAAATGGCGACCAAATATTACTTCAAGTAACTGACTTGAGTAGCGGTGGTACCTTTAGCCAGTTAGACACAAATGGTATGCTTGCCCTTGACCTTTCAGCGTCTTCGGCAACAATAGTCGCTGGTTCATGGATAGTTGACTGGGTTCTTTCTACACCTTGGTCATGGGATGATGAGTCACAGATTGATTGGTCAGCACAGGCCTTTGATTCAAGCGGATATGGACTTTCGCCGGCTTTCGGTGTTAGTGGTGGAAGTGGCAGCCAAGCAAGTGAAAACGACCTTGAGATTGATTCAATGGAAATCCGTGATGGTTTTGGCCGTGAATTAAGCAATATTTGGAATCCATCCTACCCCTTCTTCGCACAATCCGAAACTCTTGTCGATGTATTTGGTTCAGTTCGATTCCAAAACACTCCCTCTACACGTCCACAAATTGATGCCTTTTTGGTCAGCGTCAATGTTGACGGAACTGAAACTTCAATGGTTTCTGAGGAAAACGGAACTTGGACTGGACAAGTTCTCCTTCCTGCAGGAAGCGGAGTTGCAGAAATAACTGCCAGCATTGCTAGAGTTGGTCCAATTGTGGGACCGATTGGGGCAACAGATGTCACTACTCCGATGACTCCATATGAAGTAAAGTTGGACAATAATTCCCCCGAAGTTCGCTCATTAGAAGTAGATACGCCACAAGGAATGAAGCCGGCAAATGGCTACACTTGGGATCCAATAAACCCAATTGTATTTTCCTTAACAATATTTGATGCTGAAGCATTAGGAGATGAAGTAAGTCTCAATTATTGGCGTGAAGGAAGTGAAGACACTAACTCAAATGGCCTCCCTGATGCTGACGAGTACCTCAATTTCACTGAAAGCCTACCCGCTGGTACTGTTGGCGAGCGTCAACTTACCTTCCCCTCTTTGGATGTTAGTAATAATGTTGTCAATGGCAATGTC
>Ga0233449_1001389_pt1 | contig 22078 bp, 17 predicted proteins | sample SI_124_October20_FD_183012 | JGI IMG/M metagenome (GOLD analysis project Ga0233449, IMG submission 183012) | Seawater microbial communities from Saanich Inlet, British Columbia, Canada - SI_124_October2016_200_MG | ecosystem: Environmental > Aquatic > Marine > Inlet | place: Canada: British... | reverse complement strand
TGGTTGCTTCTGCTTTTCCTCGGTGGCCAAAGCAGCTGAACCCGATCCATAAAGCCTGGCCAGCAAGGTTGTCCCGATATTGTCGATGGCGTCTCCACCACCCCAGGCCATACCAGTTCCCAACGAAGGTGGCCGTTCTGGTTCTATCTTGCTGATATCAACAACCAGCCGATGGCCACCAGATTTCCCCGGCGGCAACAGAAAGATACGCTTCAGGCGGCTGTTGTCGGCAAGACCAATTGCGAACTTGCCACCATTCTTTCCGGCATTGCCTGCGAAGCGGGTACCGGTAATCAGCTTTGACCTGTTGGAGAGAACTGATTTGTTTTCGTATGGCTGCAGCAAGGGGAATTCAAGTGTCAACGTGTCCTGTTGCGGCATCGTCCAGTACCAGAAATCCAGTCGATCACTGAAGTCAAACACAAGGCGTTCATAGTCCTTGTGCTTGCCAAATCGTAGTTTCCTGAGGAATGGCAGCGGCTTTGTGGATGGTTCTGCAGGTGCGGTTTCGTCAGATCCGAGCGCAGCATTTGTAAAGGCCTGCGGCAGGGGAACGAAGCCCCGATCAACCGCCGCCAGCGAAACATAGACAACAGGAGAACCAGAGCGGTCAGTTTCTGAGTGACCTGACGACGTCAATCCTGGCATGTGGGGCGCGCGCAAAGGTGACCATGACGCCCCGATCAGCGCCGATGCTGAAAACAGCACCAACAGTCCTCGCACTGTGCCATTTGCCATAAAGACAGGATCCGGTTATCGGCAAGCTCGCGCGTACTCTACCCTATAGCGGCCCAAAAATCCTGTTAAGAAACTACGACTGTGCCTGATACGCCTTTTTGACGGATAGCTTTTCGATAAACAACATCAGCAACCCAAGGGCCAGTCCGGCCAGGTTGATCAAATTCACCCCGTCGAACAATTGCGTTGGCAGCATCAGCGCAAGGCCGGCAACCGCAAATGCCAGGCGTTGCCACAGTGAAAGTGCCCGGACAAAATATCCCACCAGACCAACGGTTGCCAGATAAACACCGCCCGTCGTGCCCAGTCCGGCCATCAGGTTTTCAACCCAGCCACCGGCCATTAACAATCCGGGCGAGAGTGCAAATATGAAGGGCACAAAATAGGCCGGCCAGGCCACACGTACAGCTTCAAACCCGGTTTGCATGGGATGGGCACCGGCCATATTTCCGGCAACAAATGCGGCGATGGCCACCGGCGGCGTGATCATCGACATCATGCCAAAATAGAGCACAAACAAATGTGCTGCCATCGGTTCAATACCCAGTTCGATCAGCGGCGGTGCGGCCAGGGTTGCCAGCAACAGATAGACGCCCACGGTCGGCATACCCATGCCAAGAACAATGCAAACAACCGCCGTTGTTGCCAGCAATAACAAGACGCTTGTCTTGCCAAGTTGCACAAGAAAGAAGCCAAGGCCAAAGCTGAGACCGGAGAGCGAAAACAAACCGATGATCATACCAGCGACGGCGCAGATCAAGGCGATTTCAACAGATGCACGACCGGTCTGGGTGATGACATTCACATACAATCGCCAACCCGCACGACCGCCACCGTACTTGATGAACAGGGAGACCAGGGCCAGAAAGGCAAAGGCGATTAACGCGGCCGTCTCCGGCGGCTGGTTATATTCAAACAGGGCAATGACCAGCAAGGCAAACGGCGCCAGCAGGAACCAGCCCTTGCGCAGCGTGCCGAAAAGTGAAGGAATTTTGTCGGCATCGACAGGCGCGATACCGACACGCCCGGCTTCAAGATCGGCAAATACAAACAGGCTGAGATAGTAAAGAAGCGCCGGCAGGATTGCCGCCATAACAACCTCGCGATAGGGAACTTGCAATGTTTCTGCCAGCAAGAACGCTGAGGCCCCCATGATCGGCGGCATCAATTGTCCGCCTGTTGATGCGGCGGCTTCAATGGCGCCAGCCGTCTTTGGCTGATAGCCACCATCTTTCATCAGAGGAATAGTAATTGAGCCGGTTGAGGCAACATTGGAAACAGCACTGCCTGAAATTGAGCCAAAAAATCCGGAGGCAACAATTGCGATTTTGGCAGAACCGCCACGCGAGCGACCCATCAGGGAGGCGGACAAATCGGAAAAGAAATCTGACCCGCCGGTGCTGAGCAGCAAACGAGAAAACAGAATAAAGGGTAATACAATTGTCGCCCCGATGAACAGGGCAATTCCCGCCATCGCCGCACTATCCAGAACCAGAAAAGTCAGTAGCCGTTGCAGGGGGACAGCGCGGGACTGCAATGGTCCACTGAACTGATCCGCAAAAAGAGCATAAAGACAGACAAGGCCCAGCACGACCAGCAAGCTGTAGCCAATGGCGCGGCGTAAAGCCTCAAGGACGATGATCAGACCGATAATGGCAATGATCAATGCTTCGGTGGGGCGGTAAAAAATCTCGTCCGAAATCACCGGATAGCGCCAGGCCAGAAAACAGCCGAATGAAATTGCCAGGATGGCCAGTAACCGATCAACCGGGGCCACAGTGCGCCCTTGCAGTTTATGCCCGCGAAAATCACGGGTTAAAATACAAATCGCTGATGCGAAAGAGAGAATGGCAACAAGAACTTGTTCGGCATAGACCAGGATACCCATAAACAGAGGCAGGCCCGATGCCCAGAACACAACCAGTAACGTCACAACAACAGCAAGAGCCGGTTCAATCCTTTGATCAAACCGGCTCCAGAATGTTGATGTCAAATTGTCAGACATCGATGACATCGATTACTCTTTCCAGATTCCAACTTCTTTGAAGAACTTGATAGCGCCCGGATGGAACGGAAGGTCAGCACGGTTCGCCATACGCTTGCCCGTGAAACCTTTCCAGAACGGTCCACTTGCCAACAACTTCGCTTCGCTGTTGTACAAGGCTTTCACCGCCTCGTAGACCTGGGCATCACTGGTCTTGTCATTGGCGAAGAACAAATAGTCATACATCATGACATTTACGTCACTGAGCACGCCTGGTAATTTTGGTGATGGCTTGGCGTTAAAAAGCTCCATGCCCGGCATCCACTTTTGCATGACATCAAGTTTATTGGCATCAAAGGAAATAAACTGAACACCGCCTTTGACGGTCGCATCCATTTCCCTGTTGGTTTTTGAACCAACAACAACCAGCGTACCATCCGTGGTGCCCTGTTTGAAACTGTTCCACATGCGCGGGAAGTTGGGAACAGGAACCGGAATAACGTCGTCATAGGTCATGCCCGCATTTGCGAGGAACGCCTTCAGAACGTGGTCACCAAGTGTACCCGCCTTGAAAACCGGCATGCGTTTGCCCTTCATGCCTTTCATGGAGGTAATGCCCGAGCTGCGGGGGACAATCCAGCCAGCGCGGAACGGCATCAACACAGATGCGATGCGCAGGTTCTTCATAGGCTTGCCTTCGGACATGCCCTTGCCGTTATAGGCAAACCAGGTCTGCACAGCATTAGCGATGCCAAATTCGATCTGTCCAGCATTTACCAACGGCATATAGTCGGCTGTGTTGGCCATTTCCTGTGGCCGCATCTGAAGCTTGGATGCTTCTGAAATAACAGCTGATATGGACTTGCCGATCTGACTGGTGCCGCCGCGTGTTGTCGACCCCAGGCCAACAGTTTGCGCCAGAACCGGCGTTGCGGCCAAAATGGCAGTTGCTACAATTGCCCCGAAAACAGTTTTACCCATCAAGAAAACCTCCCTTTGATTTGATTTATTCCAGTTTAGATATTCCCTGACTTTCTGTATACAAAATTTGAGAATATTTTTTCACTATAATACGGAGCTTTAAATTATTGACCCAAAAAACTTGATATAATTAATTATAATCAATTAGTTATCAGATTTTTGTATTTTTTATAGCCCGATTAGAAATCTGGAAAATATGGTGGGTTTATTGCTATTTTGTATACACGTATCTGTACTTATACCAATTAGTGCCGTTAAGATGTCTAATCAGAAAACCGGGAGGTTAGTAGGAATGAGCGAAAAACTGGACGAGAACTATGCCCGTGCCGGCTATCACCACAAGATCACGCGGGGTAATTCTCCCGCCTTGTTGATGGTCGACTTTGCCCAGGCCTATTTCGACGAGACATCACCACTTTATGCTGGTGTCGATGATGCCCTTGCATCGGCTTTAAGAGTCCGCGAAGCCGTGCGAAAAGCTGGTTTGCCCGTATTCCTGACCCGTGTGGAATATGCGAAAGGCGGATCCAACGGTGGTCGCTTTTATGAAAAGGTCCCAGCCTTGTCTGTGTTTGATGCCGGCAGCCCGTTGGGTGACTGGCCCGAAGGACTGGTCCCGGAAGATGACGAGCTGATCATCACCAAACAATATCCCAGCGCCTTTTTCGGCACGACCCTGGCGGCCACTTTGACGGCCAGAGGCATCGATACATTATTAATCACAGGTTTGACGACCAGCGGCTGTGTCCGCGCGTCGTGTCTCGATACCTTGTGTTATGGCTTTGTTCCCGTCGTTGTCAGCGATGCCTGTGGCGACCGCGATCACCGCCCGCACGAAGCCAATTTATTCGACATGAGCGCAAAATACGCGGATGTCATCGGTGAAGCCGAAGCCATCAGCTATATCGACCAGCTTGAATAACGGGTTGCCGTCATTTCAATAATCCTTACCTAAGAATTTGCGCCCACGCCTTGGGGTGCGACAAAAAATTTCGATCAGGAGAAACGTTAATGTCCGCTGAAGTTACCTTGACCAAACCACAAGATCCCTGGATCGGTGCCCGTGGCCGCATCGGTGTTGTCATTCCGTCGACCAATATTGGCGTCGAATATGATTGCCAGCGATTTATCCCGCAGGGTATTTCCTGGCACTTCGCGCGGTTCTTTATCGAACACAAGGACCTGACCAGCGACAATGCGTTCCTGGCTTTCATCGAAGCAATACGCCTGACGATCCCTGATGCCATGCGCGACATCATGACCGCAGAACCAACTCACATTATGATGGGCATGTCAGCCGAAACCTTCTGGGGTGGTCTTGCCGGGAATGACGAGTTTTCGGCCAGGTTGCGGGAGCACATGCCGGACAGCATGGGCCTGACAACAGGTGCCGACGCCATTGCCAGCGCCCTGAACCAGTTCAAGGTAAAAAATATTTCTGTTGTCTCGCCGTACCAGCCCATTGGTGATGAACAGGTCTTGAAGTTTTTCACCGAAACCGGTTTCAACGTGAAACACAATATCGGTTTGCGCTGCGACACGGCAAATTCCATTGCCCATACGCCCCAGAAAGACGTGCTGAACCTGATCGTCAATGAAATGGACGGCGACGACGTGGATGCCATCGTCCAGGTCGGTACAAATATGTCGAATTCTGATTTGTTCCCGACCATCGAAAAGATGCTCGACAAGCCGGTGATCCCGATCAACGTGGCCACGATCTGGCATGCGTTGAGGGCAATTGGCGTGACCGACCAGTTTGTTGGCAAAGGCTGGTTGATGGAGCGTCACTAGACCACCAACCAGACCAGGCCTGTACAGTTCTTTTAGTTTCCTGCAAAGAAAAGATACATTTGATATGGATATCAACAATCACGTTATTATTGCCGGTGCCGGCCCTGTTGGCTGCACAGCTGCCTTGATCCTCGCTCAGGCCGGGGTCAAGGTTACCCTTCTTGAATCCGCCCCGTCCCTGATTGAGGATTTGCGGGCATCAACTTTCCATCCACCTTCGCTGGATATGCTGGACGAACTGGGCGTAACCGAAAAGTTGTTGCCGCAGGGATTGATTGCGTCGAAGTATCAATACCGGGACCGCACATCCGGTGCTTATGCAGAGTTTGATCTGGGTGTGCTGTCGGACATCACTAAACATCCCTTTCGGCTGCAGTGCGAACAATACAAGCTGACCCGGACGATTAAACCCATGTTGGAGGAAACCGGCAACGCCGACATTCGGTTCTCGACGGCAGTGACATCAGTCACTAATCATGCCGACCATGTCGAGGTGACTGTCGATGACCCGGATGGTACGGAAACCTTGTCTGGTCGCTTTTTGATTGGATCGGATGGTGCACGCAGTGAAGTGCGCAAGGAAATGAATATCGAAATGGAAGGCTTCACTTATCCCGAATTGTTCCTGGTCGTGTCGACAGATTTTCCCTTTGAAGATCATCTGCCGAACCTGAGCCACGTTAATTATATATCTGACTCGGAAGAGTGGTGCACAATTTTGCGGGTCCCCGGTTTCTGGCGTGTACTGTTTCCGACAATTGAGGGTACTTCAGAAGAAGAGCTTCTGGCCCCGGACAAGATCGAAGAGCGTATGCAGCGGTTGGTCAAATCCGATGCCCCCTACAACATCGTGCACACAACATTGTACAACATTCATCAACGTGTGGCCAAACAGTACCGTGTTGGCAACGTTCTGATCGCCGGAGATGCCGCGCATCTGAACAATCCTCTGGGTGGCATGGGCATGAACGGTGGCTTGCATGATGTCTTTAATCTTTGCCCGAAGATGATTGATATCATTCAGAACGGTGCAAGTGAGGACCTGCTGGATCTTTATGAGCGCCAGCGCCGGGATGTTACAATCGATTTTATCCAGAGCCAGACAATTCAGAATAAAAAGAATATCGAGCAAATGACCCAGGAACAAAGACTGGAACATATTGATGGCCTCAACAAAATGATTGCCGATCCTGCTCTGGCTGCGGCATTCCTCAGTCGCAACAACATGTTTGACGCCTTGAAGCGGGCAGCGGAAATCACCTGACGCCGGATGCCATATGACCGCACCAACTAATTCTCCCACATATGGCTGGCGCGCCAAGCTGGGGGTCATTGTGCCGCCAACGAATACGGTCAATGAAGCCGAGTGGAACCTGGCCGTACCTGAAGGCGTGACGGTACATGCGGCCCGTATGGCCCTGCACACAGACACCACTTCCACGGCCGGTCTGGATGCGTTACATCGCGATCTGGCCGAGGCTGTGCACAGCCTGAAACCGGCGGGTGTCGCAGCCATCGCCTATGGCTGTACGGCAGGATCAATGATCGCACCGCGGCATGCGCTGGCTGAACGAATGTCCGACGAAGTTGATTTACCTTGTGTGACTACGGCCGCTGCAATTGTCGATGCTCTGGAAGCCGTCGGTGCCAAAAGGATCACCGTCGCCACACCTTATGACAAACGCCTTAACGACCATGAAGTTGAATTTTTGACCAGTCAGGAACTTGAAGTACTGGCAATCGAGGGGCTTGGGCTGGGAGCAAATGGCCCGGCGGAATATCCCTTGATCCACCGTGTCCCGGAAACGCGCATCATGGAACTGGCAAGGTCGGTCGATCAATCCGAGGCTGACGCCCTGGTTATAAGCTGCACAGACTTTCCTGCATTTGGCTTGATCGAAGACCTGGAATCAGAATTGGGAAAACCTGTCATTACAAGTAATCAGGCGACATTGTGGGCAACGTTGCGCGCGGCGGGGATCGAAGACAAGTTATCGGAACTGGGGCAGCTGTTTCGGGATTTCTGAAACGGCTAAATACAACAAGCAGGCAACATTCATGACTACCGCATTCCAATATCCGTCCCTTCGGGATCGTACTGTTATTGTCACTGGCGGCGGTCAGGGGCTGGGGCGCGAGATGGCATTGGCCCTGATTGCGCAAGGTGCAAATGTGGTTATCACGAGTGTGTCTGATACCGCCAGCCGCGATCAAACGATGAGGGATGCTCAGGCACTGGGTGCGGATAGCGGCGGTGTCCTGGCCTTGAAAGCTGATGTTGCGAACTGGGATGATTGCCAGAATGTTGTCGATCAAGCCCGGCAAAAATTTGGTACCATCCATGCGTTGATTAATAATGCCGGTCGCGGCATGCGTCTGATTTCAGAAACCTTCAACACCATGCCGACAAAATTCTGGGAGGCAGATGTTGACGCCTGGCGGACAGTGATGGACATCAATATCAACGGCACCTTCCTGATGTCAAAAGCCGTTATGCCTGAATTTTTGAAACAAAATTTTGGACGCATCATCAATATTTCGACGAGTGATATCACGATGGTGCGTGGTGGCTATTCCCCCTATGGACCTTCCAAGACTGCCATCGAAGCTTGCTCTGTCGCCTGGGCGCAGGAATTGACTGATACCAACATCACCGTAAATGTCTTACTGCCAGGCGGTGCTTCTGACACAGCCCTTCTACCAGACAGCCCGGACAAAAAGGGGGCCGATGGGAACTTGTTGCCGCCGGCCATCATGCGGGAGCCCGCTTTGTGGCTTTGTTCGGATCAGTCAAATGGTATATCGGGTCGGCGCTTCATTGCCCGCAACTGGAATACCGACCTGAAGCCTGACGAGGCCGCAGCAAGTGCCATGGAGGCACAAGCTGCAAAGCCAAAAGTCATGTAAGGGACGGAATTGTTACGTCCCTACCTGATGTTCACCCATCGAAGCTGAAAGAAATTGTCTGCCCGCTGAACAAGGTCAATATTGCTGCGCACACCCCATGAAAGAGCTTGTTGATGCAGCGGTATATAAGGCAGTTCCGCCCGGAATATTGTGTGCACTTCGTCGATCATGGCCTGACGTTTTGCCTGATCAACTTCGACAGCAATCTGGTCCCGCAATTCCGCGACCCTGGCATTCGAGTAACCGCCGAAATTCCAGCTTCCCAGTTTGCGTTCTGCATTTGGTTTGGAAAGTAAAAACCGCATGATATGATGGGCATCATAGGTTCCAGCGGTCCAACCCAACAGATAAAGACTTGTATCGCGGGCCTTGTATTTGGCAAAAATTCGCGATTTTGAATCTGCGTTCAATTGGACTTTGACGCCAACCTTGGCCAGCATGGAAACAATCGCCGTGCAGATGGCTGCATCGTTGACATAGCGGTCATTGGTGCAATCCATACCAACACCAAATCCCTGGTCATAACCAGCCTCAGCCAACAAGGCTTTGGCCTTTGCAGGGTCATGTGCGAGGCGGCCGTTCATGGATTGCTTGAAGCCATTAATACCCGGACCAACCAAAAGACCTGCAGGTGTTGAAGTGCCGCGCATGACTTTCTTGCGGATCGCTTCGACATCAATCGCGTGATAAAGCGCCTGGCGAACCCTGACATCCTTGAAGGGGTTCTTGCCCTTGACGGTCGAATGTAAAAGTTCGTCCCGGCTGACATCCATGCCGATGAAGATCGTGCGAAGTTCCGTGCCCGTCAGCATCTTGAACCCGGATGTATTGGCAACGCGCCCGGAGTCCTGAACCGGCACTGGATAGATCAGATCCAGCTCACCAGACAGTAAGGCGGCTACCCGTGTCGCTGCACTTTTGACGGGTCGGAAAATGGCTTCGCTGACATTGTGCTCCGACTTGTCCCACCAACCAGCAAAGGGTTTGAGAACGGTTTTAACGCCGGCTTCACGACTGGCCAACATGAAAGGGCCGGTACCATTTGCATGATTTGTCGCATAGCCTTCTTTTTTCTGGGCCGGGCTGGCAGCTGCAACGGCATTGTTTTTCTCAGCCCAGGCCTTTGAGACAATGAACCAGTTTGCAATGGACTGCGGCAACAAGGGATCCGGCTTGCCCGTGGTTATTTCGACGGCATATTGACCGACAGCCGTGACACTTTTGATCGAGCCGATGATGGCACGCACACCGGAACTTTTGGACGTCGCCCGTTGATACGAAAAGACCACATCGTCAGATGAAAACGGAGACCCATCGTGGAATTTTACACCTTGACGCAAATTGAATCGCCAGGTTGTTGGACCTGAAGCAGACCAATCTGTTGCCAATGCGGGTTCAAGCGCCAGATCACCAGCGCGGCGCACCAGACCGTCATAGATATTCCCAAGAAACCCGAGAGTCAGACCGCTGGAGAGGCCATGAGGGTCAAGCGTTGCAGCATCACCCTGAGTAGCCCATTTAAATGTTTTGGCATCCACCGGCGTGGCAGCCATCAGCAAAATCACGGCCAGGGCCGCAACGTTCAATCGTCCAAAAAGCATGGTATCCCCCTGTTTGCTTTTCCGGCTAACACCAGCGTTGAATTCGTGTCAAATTCAGGATCCGCTGGCGGCACCGGTCTGCACGAATGCTATCACCAGGTCTTACCGGGCCAAAATCAACAGAAGTTGATCGAAACAGTATTGTTTTTGGAATTGCCTTCGCCGAGCTGCAGCGCGTTAAAGTCCCTGCTGCATGGTCAGACGGATGAACTCAGCCCGTTTGATCGGACCGCCGGAATTCTGGTTGGGAAACTGTTTATTCCAGGCATTCATCTTGACGGATAAATTGCACAAGGCAGAACCTATCTCGGTATGGTTTTGCTGGACGATGCCCTGAAAACGCTTAAAGCGTTTTGCGTCAATGTTGTCCCACATTTTTGACGTTTGTGCTTCGAAATCATGGAAACGGTCTGAAGCCCCCGTATTCATTGTGGAAAACTTGTCGTAGACAGCATCGCAGGTTTTCATCAAGGTCTTGTCTTGCTTCAGGGTTCTATTTTCCATGATGTCATCGACGGAATAACAAAAGTCCGTAAAAGCTGACTGAACGGATTCCCAGCATTCCCGGAAATATGCGACGGACAAATAGATATCACCAAAATCTTCCAGGAAGACAGGCACTTCCTCGAGGCCAATGCCAAGCTTGTCTGACATCATTTTCAGTTTGGCAATTGCCTGGCGTTTGTCCGGGTGTCGAAAAAGCTCCACAACGTCGCCATAGTTTTTGACGCCATCATTTCCGTCGCCAAAAACTTCAAGGATAACGCGCTGGGTAAATGCGGACATATAGCGATGCAGTTGCACCTGCTTGGCCTCGGAAAGCTGCAGGCTTTCATGGTCATCAACACGAATTCCAAGCTTGCGCAACTCGATCCGCAAGCTATACACATCATAGGAATGAAGCTTTGCAAGCTTTGTCAGCATTTTGATATCGGCAGATCCAATGTTGGTATAGACCTGTCCAATTGCACTGACGGGCAGCTGACCACTACCCATTTTATCACCTTCAAAAAGCTCGATGACGCTTTCAAGTTTGGCGTTCTTGATCATCCGTGTCCGCCCGAGACTTTCACTCTCGAGGGGAATGACGCGAAGCGGCAATGTATGAATGGAATCACCATCATGATCCTGACCGGATTCCTGATCAGGTTTTTGAACTGTAGCGTTCTGCGTCGTGAAGTCTGCTTCTGCAGCGAGTGTCATGTTTGCCCCCGGGCTTTGACTCTCAATTGTTGCCGTCATCATAGTGATAAACAGGAACATGACCAGTAATTAACGAAACAATGAGCAGAACAAATAAATTAACTAAAGTTAACGCCAGAAGTTTACTTGTAAATTACTTGGAATAATCCAGGTAACTGTTGAATCTACTACATATTTTACATGAATCAGGGAACGTAGGTGTATCCGGCACCGCGAACCGTTTTGATGGCCTGTGGCTTGCCTGGATCTCGCTCGACCTTCCTGCGCAGACGGGCAATCCGGATATCAATAGATCGGTCAAAGGGGTCCCAGTTTTTGTTGTGGGCAAGTTCCATCAATTGATCGCGTGTCAGCACCCTGTTTGGTCGTTCGACAAAAGCCCGCATCAAGTCATATTCCATGGCCGTTATGGCAATTTCCTCGCCACTGGCATCAAACAGGCTTCGGCCATGAACATCAAAATGGCAGGTGCCGAACCGGACCCGTTGTTTGTCTTCGGTACTTTCCGAGGTCGCCGAATTTGTTCTCATACGTCTGAGAACCGATTTCACACGGGCATAAAGTTCCCGCATGTCGACCGGTTTGGCCAGATAGTCGTCGGCACCGACTTCGAGACCCACAATACGGTCGATGACTTCCCCTGCAGCAGTCTGGAAAATGATGGCGACATCTGACGTTTCTCGCAAATAGCGCGCCAGTGTCAAACCATCCTCCCCCGGCATGGCAATATCCAGAATAACCAGGTCGACGGGTTCCCCCAAAGACATGATTTCCTTCAACGCCTCGCCACCTGTTGCAGGTGTGACGCGAAAACCCTTGAGTTCAAGATATTCCTGAAGGGTATCTCGCAAATCCTGCTCGTCATCGACGACGACTATGTGATCTTTCCTGGCCATTATGAATATCCTCGCGGCGGGAGCCCCTTTATCCGGCCATTATAAAAGTGAATGAATTCAGAAGTTGAACCCGGTCCCCCACATTCTTGCATCAAGATAGCGCGCCATCAAACAAGTTGACATCAAATGGCATTTTCACTCTCAGGAACCTTGATTCCGTCAATCGCCTGGCATTAGGTGACTTGTTTTCACAGCGCCGATCCAGAGCCGGCTTTGGCCCGCAGGTCACAAATGTTGCATCCGTCCGCGACATGCCGATATCACTCAAGGTCCGGGGATCAAGATACTGGAACGATTGTCCGGCCTTGCGGGCCTGATGGACGTCGTGGGCATCTTTCACTTTTCCCCAGATAAAACGTGATGCTGTATCGACCGCATCCAGATAGAGATCAATATTGTTGCGCCGTCTCGCCCACGCCGCACCAACAACTGCACTATTCGTTCGGCTACGTGCCGATCCGATTTCAGCTTCCTTGCCATTTACATAAACAAACATGACGCATTCCTTATCCCCTAAATCTTTTTCAATGGCCCCTGAGCCATTGGTCGCAAGGTAAACATAGAAGGCGTGGATTTCAGGATGGTGTCGGAATCAGCTGTTTATTGTTTCAATTGTTTCAGTTTTACCAAAATCGCATCATTTCTGCCGCTTCAATCCTGAGTTAGCAGCGTTACAAGGCTTCGCACTTCTTTCGGCGTAATCGGTTTTTCGATATGTGGTCGCCCCGATTTCTTCAGAAATGAGGCGATATCACTGCTGAGGGTATCGCCTGTCACAAAGGCGATCCTGTCGACAAATTCAGGATGTTTGTCGCGCAAGGCGGCCAGCAACCACGGACCATCATAGTCCGGCATCCGCAGATCACTGAGGATGACATCAAAATCCGTTCCCCCGACCGCATCAAGTGCGCGTTTGCCATTATTCCTGATCAACGTTTCATGACCGTCAAGTTGCAATATTTCGGCGATCAGTTCTGCGACTTCGGGTTCGTCATCAACGATCAAAACGGATAATGTCTTTGGACCCTTGTCATTCTTCTGGATCAGGTCCCCGTCTTCAGGGACGGCAGTGCCGACGGGTAGCCGGATTGTAAAACTGGCACCCCGGCCAGGTTGGCTGAACAATTTTATCTTGCCACCATTGGCTTCGATTAGCCGGTGGCACAAGGCAAGGCCAATACCTGTGCCTTCACCAACTTCCTTGGTGGTAAAAAAGGGTTCAAATATACGCCGTCTGATTTCGTTTGGCACACCGGGTCCATTGTCTTTCACCTTGATGACGACATGCTCGCTGCCGTCACTGTAACCGCTGGTGATACGCACGCGACGACTGCTGCCTTTTTGACGCAAGGCATGCTCGGCATTCATAATCAAATTGGTCAATACCTGCGTGATTTGATCCGGATCAACATTCACGTTCGGCAGTGCAGTAGAAAGACTTGTAGAGACATCAATATTGGCACCACGCAAGGAATAGCTGGTTAACTCAAGCGCCAGATCAATCATGTTGTTGGCATCCGCCTGCACCCGGTCCCGGGTTTGTTGCCGGGCCATGGCCAGGAACGTTTTGACAATGCGCGCGCAGCGATCTGCGGCTTTGCCAATCCGTTCAGCCCGTGCTGCCACCTTTGGATCATCGGCAGTTTCCTGCAACAACAAGGTCTGGCCGACGACAACTGAAAGAGGATTATTCAGCTCGTGCGAAACACTCGCCAGCAATTCACCCATGGCAACCATCTTTTCACTGACATGCATGACTTCGCGCTGGCGTGCCATTTCGTCCTGCAAGGCACGCACTTCTGTCAGATCAAAAATGGTCGAGACAATGAGTTTTTCGTCTTGATAGTTCATCAATCTGGCAGCGTAGGAAGACCAGAAGGACGACCCATCTGCCTTCATAAATTCGATCTCCCTGTCGTTTACTTCGCCATCATTCAGAAGTTCCTGCCAGATTTCCTTACGTTCCTGAGGGTTAGCCCAATAATCTGTTGCGATGACGCCCGGCCCCATATCTCCGCGTTGGAACAATTCTTTGGATTTTGGACTTTCATAGAGAACAACGGCATCCTCTCCCCGGCTCACGGTGATGGGAATCGGCGACGCCTCGAGAATTTGACGCACAGATTCTTCGCTGTCTCTCAGTGCATTTTCCATGGTCTTGCTTTTGGTGATATCTGTCAGCGTTATAACAAACCCTTTTTGCCGGGTCGGATGACAGGAATACAGAAACCAGCGGTCGTCATTTTGTAATCTGAATTCAAAGTCGCGAACGGATTTTCTGTTGCCGTCCTCATCAAAATGCATGGCGAAAAATGATTCGAGCAGTTCGCCGTGGGCATAATAATCGCCCCGGGCCGACCCCTCCCTGATCAGGTCTTCATAGCTTGCACCAGGCACAAGGTTTTCGCGACTGGTGGTATTAAAGTCCAGATACTGGCTGTTGCAAGTGATCAATTTGCCATTGTGATCAAAAAGAGCGAAGCCTTCAGAAAGCGCTTCAATAGCATCTTCAAGAATATCATTGGCTTTCTTCAAGGCCCCTTCCCGTTCCAATTGTTCGGAAAGATCCATGATGCTGGTGATGTGCATATTGCGGCCATTGATATTAACCAGCTTCGAATTGCAGGTGATCCAGTATGTCGATCCGTCTTCGCGGCGGTAGTGGATCGGATAATCCCTTAGTTCACCACTTTCCTTCAGGGCCTCAATGAACGCCGGGCGATCATCAGGGTTGGCATAAAGTTCCTGAACGTGAAAAGCATCATCGCTGTTTTCATCACGGCCAAACATCCTGGATGCGGCCGGGCTTTCATAGACAACCCTGCCGGTTTCAAAATCCACAAGGATGGCAGGCAAGGGGTGATTTTCGACAAGGGTGCGAAAATGAATTTCGCTGTCTCTTAACTCTTCCTCGACCTGCTTTTGTAAAGAGATATCCGTACTGACAGCAGACTGACCACCAAGTGACGTTGCATCAAGCGTGATCAGTATCCATTCGCCTGTTGTCATCCTGACTTCGACGGACTTGCCTGTATTTTCCGACATGACCCGCAATATTTCTTCAGCCATTTCTTCAGACTGAACAACCGGGCTGCCTTCGAAGATTGCAAACTTCGGCATTATGGCATCAATCAGGCGGCGAAACGGTTGACCTAAAAAATAGGCGCACTCGTGTCCGGTTACTTCGGCCAGCGGATTGTTTATCGCAATAATGTTTCCATCTTTCGATGTCAAAACAAAACCGCTGACCAGACTGTCAATCGCGTCTGTGTAATCCTGGTTCATATCTTCGAGCGCGAGGACGGCTTCGTCATGTTTTTGACGCAGGGCGACCTCAGCACTGATATCAACCAGGCAGCCCTGAAAAAGTGTTGGCGAACCAGCAATGCTTTTCACAATGGCCAATTGATCCCTGAACCAGATCCAGTCGCCTTTGCCATTTTGGAGGCGGTATTCAACGCTGGTCGTTTCGTTCGTCGCAAGATCACGAACGGCCGCTTCATAGGCCGGCCGATCCAGATCGTTGATTTGCTGGTTTAACCAAGAAGGATCGACTTCGAAATTTCCGGGGTCACATTCAAGTATTGCCCCGGCGTTCGGGCTGACAAATTTAACGTCGGCACATTGGTCTATTGAAGACTGATAAATGATCACCGGTGTGGCCGCCAACAACTGCAGCATAAGAGGACTCAATATGTCCTGATCCGGCATATTGTCATTCACGTCTGAAGAACTTGACGAAGTCATTCTCTGATCCCCTGGCTGATCAACGACAACGTTTTCCAATCAGGATCATCGCCGGATCAAGGCCCCACAGTCATATGTATCGATCACAAATATACAGGCATTTTCTGTCTTGTGTCCCGGCACATCTGCAAATGAAACAATTGAAACCATTTCATATCGCAACGGTCGCATGACTGAAACACACCCACCCTACATTCTGGATATCCACTGGGGACACCCTCTTGGGGACAGCACGAGATCAATCTTGAATTCGATCAAAACAGTACGAGGGAAAAATGAACTTTTTTGTAGCAGACCAGACAACAGAACGATTTGCACGATGCATCGCAGCGTCACAACGCGTGAACTGGGACATCCAGGCAGATGTCATTCGCGGTCGCAAATTTGACATCGGACACAAATTTTTACCAGACGGCCTTTCAAAAGTTGAAGACATGGTGTTCCTCACCGAAACTGAAAGACGTTATGTCAGTCAAATTCAGGGCCGCACCTATGCCAATGTGTTTGGCCTGGTCGAGCGTTTTATTAACGCCAAGATTCTTGAAGTTGGACAGGATCACGTCCTTGGTGATCAGATCGCCATGGAAGCCGTTGTTCGCTTCAGCAATGAAGAATTAAAGCATCAGGAATTGTTTCGCCAAATTGACCGCATGTGTGAAGAAGTCATGCCTGCGGGTTACAGTTTCGCACCCGATCCAAATGACGTCGCGAAAGCGGTTCTGAGTAAAGGCACCTGGGCTGTATTGGCCCTGACGCTGGATATTGAATTGTTCACCCAGACGCATTACCGGGAAAGTATTGATCCAAACGACACTTTGTCCCCTTTGTTCAAGGACGTCTTTTTGTATCACTGGAAGGAAGAAAGCCAGCACGCGATCATCGACGAACTGGAATGGGTTCGGCATGACGCCAGTGTTTCACCGGAAGAACGCGACACTGGTGTTACGGAATTTATAGAACTTGTCGGTGCCGTCGACGGTATCCTCCAGGGTCAGGCTGCAGCTGATGCCGCTTACTTCGCCGAGACTTGTGGTCGGCAGATGGCAGCAGAAGAGGTGGTCGCCGTGGAAAGTGGCATGTTGGCGGCGTATCGCTGGCAGTACATTTTCTCAGGTGCACAGCACCCCCATTTTGGCAAAGTGCTCGGCGGCATGATCACGGCTGAACAAGGCGAGCGCATCCAGAGCGCACTCGGCAGTATCGGTTGATCCGAAGCACATCATGTAAGCCGGCCCGGCAATCAAGCCGGGCTGGCGACCAATTTAGTTACACATCAAAAGGAAACAAGAACATGTCCGCAATCGCATCTGCAGATTACCCGAATATCGTCAATGGTATCGACGTTGACGCCGTTCAGGCACTGGCGCAACAAGTGTCAGACGACCCGGCCGCAGGACAAACACACTGGCAGGTGACCAGTGCCTGGCAGGGCCAGACCCACAGCCAGTCGAAGGTATCCGCCTACTCTCTGGGTGGTGAGAAAATTGCCCGTGATTTTACAATCGACATTGATGAACCCAAAGAACTTGGCGGTACCAACCAGTTTGCCAATCCGCAGGAGTACCTCATTTCGGCTCTCAACGCCTGCATGATTGTTGGCTATACGGCCCTTTGCGCCCTGCATGGCATTCGTATCGACAAACTGGAGATTACCACCGAAGGCGATATCGATCTTCGAGGTTTCCTTGGACTTGATGCCAATGTGTCACCCGGTTACGACGGGCTTGAATACACCGTTACAATCAAGGGAGATGCCAGCGAGGAGAAGTTCAGGGAGATACATGAGATGGTGATGGCAACTTCACCGAATTTCCACAACATCTCCAAACCCGTTGCCCTTCAGTCTACTTTTGTTGTCGAATAGGCAAACAAGCCGACATTGAAAGAACGGCTGCTGTTTTATTAATGGCAGCCGTTATTTTTGATCTATGACCATTATGTAGATTGCACAGGTGGATCAAAGGCGATGAAGTCATAGATCGCAGCCTTCCCTGCTTCTGGTAAAGGCGGGTAGATCAGTTTTTCATTGATGTTCCGCTTGAGCGTTTTTGCCTCCTCTCCGGTTTTGGAAACTTCACGCTCCCACCCTGTTGTGAAAATGGCACCTGCCGGGCCAAGGTCCATGCAGGTTACATAACGTTCCTGTTGATATTTTCGCATGGGTTTATTCGTTAGGTCACGCACAGCATTATGGCCGGCGTGCTGACCCAGCTTGAGCGCATGTTGGCAGGACATCATCGAGACATGTTGATCATCCGTCCTCGCACGAGCGACATCCCCGGCAACGAATACAGAAGGGAAATGGTCGAGTTTCAAAAATTCGTTTACAGAAAGTCTTCCGGTTTCGTCTAACGGCGTATCAAAACATCTGGTCAATGGACTGGCTTCAAGACCGGTTGCGAAGATCACTGTGGATGTTTTGATAACTTCTCCGCTTTGCAAAGTCAGGCCTTGCGCATCAAGAGACGTTATCGCGACCCCTGTTTTCACGTCGATTGAACAACTTGCCAGCGTTGTATTGATTATCGGTCTGGCGCTGGCACCTAATCCCTCTCCGACATCCGCTGCCTGGTCAAGTAGAACAATCCTTGCACCATCGCCCAATTGGCCCCGTAGTTCTGTCGCTGTTTCAATACCCGTAAAACCGGCACCCACAACTACAAAAGTCGATGAAGCTTCGTTACTAGCCTGGTTCGCATTGCCCTGGTCCAGATTTTCCAGATGCTGATCAAGCCTTGCGGCCCCGTCAAAACTGTCGTTATCAAATCCGTATTGCTGTGCACCCGGGATCGGCAATTTGCGCAATTGACTGCCCGTGGCAAGGATAAGGCTGTCCCATGACAGATTCTGGCTGTCACCTTTGCCTGACAGGGTCAGCAGCCTTGCAGACGGATCGATGTCAGAGACTTCGGCAACCATAAACACGACATCGATCTTTTTCATGAGCGGCGACAGGGGAACCCGCATTTCTTCTTCTGCGCCTTGATAAAGTCGGGGCCGAATGACCAGAGCCGGATCTTTGCTAACCAGCGTAATTGCCACGTCCTTCGGCGGCACAGCCTGGCTGTTGCGCTCGGCTGCAGCGCTCATGGCCGCCCAGACACCGGCAAACCCGCCGCCGACAATCACGATATTTTGCATTACTTCCGCTCCATCATTTAATTATTGCCAGCGATTACAACATTTGCAAATATGAAAATCTATATGCAATATCCGAAATTGGACTCGCAATAATGCAAACATCAAACAAATTGTCCTGGGATGATTATCGCTATGTTCTGGCTATTTTCAGAGCCCATGGCGTAACAGGTGCCGCATCCAATATAGGTGTGAATGTATCAACCGCATTTCGGCGCCTGGACAAGATCGAAGGTACGGTCCAAACGATGTTGTTTGATCGCCGGCGCGGAGGATACGTGCCGACGGCAGCGGGGCAGGAGGTTGTCCGGGCTGCAGAAATCATGGAGCAGGCAGTATTCTCTGCTGATCGCACCGTCAGCGGTCATGATCAGGACCTGACCGGTGAATTGCGGATTACCGCAACTGAGACCATGGCTGTTTGTTTTCTGACCCGGCATATGAAATCGTTCCGGCAAAAGCATCCCGGTCTGACCGTAAATATTAGCAGCGAGAACCGGGTTCTCAGCCTCTCCGAACGAGAAGCCGACATCGCCCTGAGGCCCAGACGCCCCACGGACGAATCCCTGATTGGCCGCAAGATCGCGAATTTGCGCTGGGGCATCTTTGGGCGAGCTGACCGGATCGAAAAGATTCCAGGAACAAAAAAGTTGAAAAAACTGTCTGACCTGGCCAGGCAGCAGTTTGTTGTCTGGGACGGCGGTGTACTGGCGAAAGAAACCGAAGACTGGATGGTCGATCATATTCCTGACGTCGATCTGATCCTTCGCTCAAGCAGCTTGATTACCAACGCCCAGGTCGCTGCAACAGGTGCCGCCCTGACGTTGTTGCCGTGCATCGTTGGTACGATCTGGCCGGATCTTGAGCCTGTCATCAGTCCGTTAAAAGACAACGAGAAATCCGGCGAGCTCTGGCTGGCCTTTCATGAAGACATGCGTCACAACGCGCGCGTCCGCGCACTTGTTGAGCATATCGCCGAGGCCGCATCAGAAGATGCCGCCCTGTTTGAGGGTCGCTGACGTACATCTTTTTGATGGCCCCTGCATTCCATCTTGCTGCCGAATGCGCAAGGATAGTTTGATTGTCGTAGATATTGTTCGGGAAAAATCACATGAAAAAGGTTGTATTTGTCACCGGCGCCGCCCGCGGCATTGGTCTGGCAACGTCGAAAAAGTTCCTCGCCGAAGGCTGGCATGTCATTATGATCGATATTGATGGCACGGTCCAAGCCGCAGCGAGAGACGCACTCAACGCAGACGAACTTACACTGGCGATTGAATGTGATGTCTCGGAGCCGGATCAGGTTGCACATGCTGTCGAAGAAGGCCTTGCCAGGTTTGGCCGGATTGATGCCCTGGTGAACAATGCAGGCATCGCCGTCTTTAAGCCCGTTGTTGAAACCAGTTTTGAGGAATGGTCGCGTGTTCTGGCTGTAAACCTGAACGGCCCTTTCATCTGTACCCAGGCTTGTGTTCCGGCAATGATGGCCAACGGGGGCGGCAGCATTGTCAATATTACGTCCATCTCCGGCACCCGGGCATCGATGCTGCGCGTCGCCTATGGCACCAGCAAAGCCGCCTTGATGCATTTGACGAAACAACAAGCCGCAGAACTTGGCAATCACGGCATCAGGGTCAACGCCGTCTCCCCTGGTCCGGTCGACACGGCCATGGCAAAGGAAGTCCACACAGCGGATATCCGCGCTGATTATCATGACGCCATCCCTTTGAACCGTTACGGCACCGAAGAAGAACTGGCGGAAGCTGTGTTTTTTCTGTCCAGTGACAAGGCCAGCTATATCAACGGGCACACGCTGAATGTGGATGGCGGCTTTGCCGCAACGGGCATTGGTCTGCCGAGTATTCGCACGACTTGATGCTTAATCACTGTTGCTTTGGCTGATCAGAAATCGCTGATCTCGCCGCGGGTATTTTTGCAAAAAATGTCAAAAATGGGCTGATCCTGCCCTCTGAAGTCATCAAAACAGCCAAAATCTCACTTTTTGTCCCACGAATGATCATTTCGCGGAGGGCTGATTCCGTGAACAATTCAAAATAGTTACCGCACTGCAGCGTAATATTAAGTATTATTATTCACTATATTAAATATTATTTATTGACACATTAGATTTTGCCAGCTTATCCTCCAGCCCGAAATCGATTTCAGGTCCTGAAATTTATTTCAGTCGGCAGCGTAAAAATAACAGTCCCTGGTTCAGACCGCATTGCCGATCAAAACAAACGAATTTTGAACCAGGGGGGGTTAAGCGAAATTTATCGAAGGGCGTGCCGGGCTGGCCAAGGGGAAGTTACCAATCAACCGGTTTTGCACGCAGCCAACAGGCAAATTTACAACAGGAGATTAACGATGAGTATTAGAAAAACACTTCTTGGCGCAACAGTCGCGCTGGTGGCTGGACTGGCCACACAATCTGCAACCGCTGGAACCAAGTTCGCTTGTGAGCCAGGCGAAACCTACATCATGAATGTGATGGTTTCGAGCCACCCATACTGGGTACCGGTTTATCAGGGCTACAAGCAGGCAGCTCAGGCCATGGGCTGTGAAGTCATTTTCTCAGGCACGCCTGACTATGACATTACCAAGCAAATTGCCTCTTTCGAACAGGACCTGGCAAAGAAGCCAGCCGGCATCCTTTTGCACCCAATGAATGCTGACCCGTTCATTGAACCGATCAACCGTGCCATCAAGAACGGTACCCAGGTCGTAACTTTTGCGGCTGATTCGCCCAAGTCAAACCGGGTTTCCTACATCACGTCCGACAACCTTGCCGAAGCCAAATATGCAGCCGACGAAATCGCCGGTCTGATGGGCAAAAAAGGTGAGTATGGCGTTCTGGAAAATCCAGGTCAGTCAAACCATGACCTGCGTGTCACGGCTTTCATCGCCTACATGAAGAAAAACTATCCGGACATGAAGCTGGTTGGCCGTCAGGCAACAAACCAGGATGCGTCCAAAGCTTATACTGCAGTATCTTCCATGATCCAGGCCAACCCGAAACTGGGCGCGCTGTGGATCCCGGAAGCCGGTTCTGCTGAAGGTGCTGTTGCAGCTGTTCTGGAAGCAAAAGC
>Ga0233449_1001385_pt1 | contig 22205 bp, 19 predicted proteins | sample SI_124_October20_FD_183012 | JGI IMG/M metagenome (GOLD analysis project Ga0233449, IMG submission 183012) | Seawater microbial communities from Saanich Inlet, British Columbia, Canada - SI_124_October2016_200_MG | ecosystem: Environmental > Aquatic > Marine > Inlet | place: Canada: British... | reverse complement strand
ATCATGGAAAGATCCGCGACGGGCCGTTCGCCATCGGATACACGCTGGGCGCATTGTTCAAGATAGGCCTGTGTCGCATTTATCTTGCGCGCCATCTCTGCGATTTTGTGTCGGATTACCTGGTGATCGGCGAGGCGTTGGCCAAAAGTCTGGCGGTCCCGGGCCCAGGCAAGCGCATCTTCCAGGCACACGCGTGCCAGGGCATTGGCACTGGCTGACATCCACAAACGTTCATTGTTGAAGTTAATCATGATGCCGGCGAAGCCCTTGTTCTCCTCACCGATCAGGTTTTCAACCGGTACCCGCACATCATCAAAATAAAGTGCGGCCGTATCCGACGCCCACCAGCCCTGTTTTTTCAGCGACGTCCGCGTGAAGCCTTCGCGGTCGCGTTCGATCAACAGCAGCGAGATTCCTGCATTGCCTTCGCCGCCTGTACGCACAGCGACAGAATAATAATCCGCCCGCATGCCGCCGGTGATGAACATTTTCGATCCGTTGACCACATAATGATCACCATCGCGCACAGCGCGGGTTTTCAGGTTGGCCACATCTGATCCGCCTGAAGGTTCGGTAATGGCCAGGGCGTGGATTTTTTCGCCAGACAAAACCTGAGGCGCCACCCGTTGTTTCATCTCCTCGGACCCGACCGCCAGCACCGGTGGCAGACCGATACTGTGCACCATCAGGCTGGCATTAACGCCGCCCGAACTTGTGCGCGCCATTTCTTCGGCAGTGACCAGCAGGAACCAGGGATCATCGACCGGCGTGCCGCCATATTCTTCAGGATACCCGATGCCCAGCAAGCCTACTTCTGCAGCCTTCTTGTAAAGTTCGCGCGGGAACTCACCGGCTTCGTCCCATTCGTCGACAAAGGGCATAATTTCCTTGTCGACGAAGGCCCGCAGGGTTGCCCGCCAGGCATGATGATCTTCGGTATAGCCGGGGCCCTGGTAGCGATGATCAAAATCAAAGGGGCTGTCTCCGCCGTCAAAATCTGCTGGCATGCTGTTTCCCTGAATTGCACATTGGTACTGGAATAATATCAGATTCCGGGTGTCCTATCCGATATATACAACGTTCTCTGATCAGAGGGCTGAAATCAAGTCGACCCGACTATTAAGCCTGGTAAAAACAATCCCTCATAATTCTTCCCGGCGTGACATTTTTATCAGTTGAAAACTTCCGGGCAACAATATTGTCAGAGAGATTTCACGTAGAAGATGACGTGGAGACGGCTGACAGCTGACCACCGTCTCCATAAATCCGTCAGGCAAGTAGCCAGCCTCCATCCACATCAATCGTCGTACCGGTGACAAAATCATTCTGAATGGCAAACAGGATTGCCTGCGCCACTTCATCCGGGGTGCCTGCCCGTTTCACGGCATGGTCCGCCGTGATGTTCTTGTACAGGTCTTCGCGTTCCTTGCCTTTTAAATCAACAATCGGCGTGTCGATGAAACCAGGCGAGACGACATTGATCCGCCGGGGTGCAATTTCGTTGGCAATGCCACGAGCCAGGGCTTCGACGGCGCTGCCGACAGCGGCCAGTGAAATCTGACCTGGTTTCGGGTTGCGTGCCGGGGTGCCACTGACGATGACGATGGCACCGTTTTCGCTCAGGTGTCCGGCGCCATAGCGAATGATGTTGGCATAACCCCATAATTTGTCGAACGATGCCTGGAAACCATCCATGTCCATAGCGAGAAACGGTCCGGCTGAACGCGACCCGCCTGTGGCCGAACTGACCAGAATGTCAAAAGGTGCGCAGTCCTTGAACAATTGCTCCAGGGCTTGTTGGTCGCGCACATCACACGCCTTCAGGGTGATGCCTTCTGGCACATCTCCGGCCTTGTCCGGATTGCGACTGATGGCGATGACTTCTGCGCCCTGGGCTGCCAATTGTTTGGCTGTTGCCAGACCAATACCTGACGTGCCGCCAAAGACGACGGCTTTCTTGCCTGCAATTTCCATAATTTTTGCTTCCCTGATTTAGCGATTGATTTGCACCGAGTATAGAGAAGATATGTCAGGTCACAATTTCCGCAGGCAAATTAATGCGTTTCCGGGTTTACCGGAAACGCAGCATTGCCTTAAGTTTAAGTTATGCGCCATATATCAACGTAGAAGCGATTCCCTTAAGTCGGAATCGCCCTGGTTGTCGCGCGTCTTGAAGACCAGCAAATAGGGTATCGCCGGCATGTTGGAAGTATCGCGAAAGGCGATGTGCTTTCCATTGGGGGAATTAATCCAGATAGCGTATGTCCTGCCCGGCTGCAGTCTGACAGGCAGCACATTTGTCCGGTCGTTTGTGTATCGGACTTCACCGGCGATGGGCGGAAAGCTTTCAGGTGTGTGAATAACCCAGGACCACATTTTGTCCGTCAACATGTCTTTGCTGAACGTCACCTGGATTTCCGTCAACAAGGGATCAACGTTGGTGTCGCCAGCCCGAGGTACAGTCTCAACAACAACCGGTGGCAAATTGGCGACGGACACAGTTTGTTGTGCCACAGCGCTCAGGCTTCCTGAGCCTGACATAAGCAATATGACCACAGATAATCGCAGCATGGCTTTCATGACGAAATGCTCCTCTCGCCTGACGAAAGACTTGTGATGTACGTGTTCACTTCGATAAAGGCCGGATTGATCAGGGGTTCAAGTTTTACAATTGTTTCCCAATCATTGGCACTGGCGGCAAATTCCAGATTTTTCATCAGCTCAGAGAGGTCGATGGCGGCGGCATAAAGAGCGGCGCCCTTGATTTCGTGGGCGGCTTTACATAAGGCCTCTGCATCTTTCTCGTGGATTAACCGGGCGAGATTTTCTGGTGAATTGGCAACCATCTCCTGGAAAAACTCCAGGGTTTCGATCAGGAATTCGGCATCGTCTTCGCCGGATATTTCGCGCAAGCGGGCCAGATTGACAGGGCTCGAGTTTGAGGTCGCCTCGACACCAGGTATTGGGTCGGCCTCAACGGGCAAGGACAAAACAGGTACAACATCCGGCAGCCACTTTTGCACAATGGTCTGCAAATGTTTTAACTCTACCGGTTTGGCAATAAAGTCGTCCATTCCTGCCGCCAGACAGCGTTCGGCTTCGCCCTGCAGGGCGTTGGCGGTAATCGCGACAATCGGCAGGTGTTTATCTTGCTTGTTTTCTGTCGCCCGGATCGCAGCACATAGCTCGAAGCCATCCATCTCCGGCATATGGCAATCCGTCAGTAACAAACCATATTTGTGGAGGGCAAATTTCTCCAGGGCTTCGCGACCATCTTCAGCCATTATCGCGGTATAGCCCAAACGATTTAACTGACGCAGGATCACTCGCTGATTTACCAGATTATCTTCCGCAACCAATACAAGACTGCCGTTTTGTTCGGCATCTTCGATGGACAAGGGCTCAATTTCATCCTGATAATCCAGCTCTTCGACGTGTCGAATTTCCGGGCTCACACGGCCCGCCGCAACAGCCACAGCGGTGAGAAAATCAGCCCGGTGCAAGGGGGCGACACTGACCACGACGGTGTCATCCAGGCCAGTGTCGTCAGACCACATGCGATCAAAAGTGAACAGCACAAAACGGGTGCCAGCCAGTTCAGGTTGAGATTTAATCCGGGTGCAGATTTCATATTGTTGCGCCATAGACCAATGGGCGCCCAACACAATAACGTCGTATTTGTGCCCGGACTTTGCCTTCGCCAACGCCGTTTCCATTGTCTTGTCGATGTCGCAGATTGTGTCGACGCCAGCCTTCCAGTGCTGCAAATATTGACTGAGGTTAACATTGTTGGATTCCAGCCACATCACCAACAAGACGTTCAGGCCGGCCAGGTCACTGTCCGCAATATCACTCAGGGGTTTTTCGTCCGCGGCCATATCATAGGTCAAATCAAAGAAAAAGTTTGACCCCTTGCCCGGCTCGCTGATCACATCGATTTTTCCGCCCTGCAATTCGACCAAATGGGCACAGATTGACAAGCCGAGACCGGTGCCGCCAAAGCGTCTGTTCGTCGAACTTTCAGCCTGGACAAAGGCATCAAACAGACCTTCCTGTGCTTCTTGCGGAATGCCGATACCTGAATCCTTGACTGAAAAATTAATGGTCTGGCGATGATCGGAGCTTGCACCTTCAGGCTGATTTTGTAACTCCGCCCTTACGGTGACATGGCCCGATTTTGTAAATTTAATGGCGTTGCCGATCAGGTTGAACAGAACCTGTCGCAAGCGCACAGGATCACCTAACAAGGGTTCGGGGATCGCCGGATCAATGAACAGGGAAATGGCCAGGCCTTTTTCGCGGGCACCGGGTACCAGGGTTTCACCGACGGCTTCCACCGCCTGACAAAGCGAAAAGGGATATCGTTCAAACTTGAGTTGCCCGGCTTCGATTTTGGAAAAATCGAGAATGTCGTCAATGATGCGTAGCAGGGAAAAGGCAGACGTGCGAACGGTTTCCGCCATCTCCCGTTGTGAGCGATCAAGTTTCGATCTGGTCAACAGATCAAGCATGCCAATAACACCGTTCATGGGTGTGCGAATTTCATGGCTCATGGTTGCGAGAAACGATGATTTGGCAATGGCGGCTGCCTGGGCCAGATCACGGGCTTCCAGAGCTTCGCGCTCGGCGGATTTTTGCGGAGTCACATCGACATAGGCGTTGACATAACCGCCGGTGGGCAGGGGCGCAGCGTAATGTTGCAAATCGAAATAGGGTTCGTTGAAAATTTGATCCGTCATCCTGCGCTGATCGGGCAGGGTATTCTTGACCCAGTTTTCACAAAATACTTCAAATGTGTCTTCCTGATAACTGGCAAAGTTGTCGTAAATATAGTGCGCCAGCTCAAGGTAATCAGAATTGTCGTTTAGAATCTCAATGCTGAGGTTCGAAATATCCAGAAACGCCTGGTTCCAGAACTGGACTTGTTTGTCGGCATTGAATTCAAGAATGCCGATAGGTAGCGCTTCCAGAATATCACGCAAGCGGGCCTCTGCTGTCGCTGCAGCCAAACGTGCATTTTCAATGTCCAATTCCGCCAGCTTCCGGTCTGTAATATCCTGAATAGTGCCAATCGATTGGATCAGGCGGCCATTTTCGTCGACGACCGGATTACCGATTTCGCGCAAATATCTTGTTTCGCCATTGCGATTGATGATGCGATAGGTGTGATCCCAGGCAGCTACATTACGGTTTGCCTCCAGGATAATTTCCAGTTGCAGCTCTTTGTCGTCCGGATGGGCATTGAGGAAATCAAGATCGCCGGACGCCAGTCGACTTTGGTATTCTTCCGCCGAATATCCGTAAATCCTGGCATATTCTTCAGAACAGTAAGTGCATTTGTCTAATATCAGGTCCCAGGTCCAGTGCCCCAGATTGGCGATCTTCACAGCTTCATTGATAATGGTCTGACTGGATTGCAACTCCTCTACAGCCAGTTTTCGTTCGCTGATGTCTACGTGCCAGATGATCCCGGCGTCCCGCCCTTCAAAAACAACGGGCTGGGTATTCATCAAAACCCACCAGCGACTGCCGTCGATGCGGGTACGCTCTGCTTCAAAATTGTTCAGGGCTTCCTTATTGCGAAAAACAGTCATGGCTTTTTCAAGCTCATGTTCATCGACCCAGCTGTCGCCAATTTCATGGCCGATCAAGTCGTCCAGACTTGCCGCACCAAACATGCGTGCCAGGGCGGAATTCACAAACAAACGTTCACCCGTCTTCTGATCCAGCACAGCAACGCCAATAGGACTGGCTTCAAGCAAGTCTCGTAAGATAGCGTCAGCGGAAATCTCGGGCTTGTTCATGATCTTTCAGTGTTGTTCCGGAAGGCAGGTGCCGAGTATGCGGTTCCACCTGCAGAACCGCAACTGTCGCGCTTTTCAGCTGCCCCCAATTTCCTTATGCTGCATTCTGCAAAATCAACAAAGATCAGCCAGGAAGTTTGATATGTCAGATCAAGGGAAAATTGCCATCGTTACAGGTGCGGGCTCAGGTGTGGGCAGGGCCTGTGCTGTTGCCTTGTTGAAGGAAGGCTATTCTGTCGTGCTGGCCGGACGGCGGGAAGAGCCGTTGAAAGAAACCGCAGATATGGCCGGTGATGCCGCCAGCCACGCGCTTGTGGTCCCCACTGATGTCAGCAAGCCGGATGATGTGGCTGCCCTGTTTGCGAAAACAAAAGAAGCCTTTGGCCGCCTGGACGTATTGTTCAACAATGCCGGCGTGAATGCGCCGGGGATTCCCATGGACGAGCTGACCTATGATCAATGGCAATCGGTTGTCGATATCAATCTGACGGGACCGTTTCTATGTACCCAGGAAGCCTTCCGTATCATGAAAGCCCAGTCGCCCAAGGGCGGGCGCATTATTAATAATGGCTCGATCTCTGCCCACGCGCCGCGGCCCATGTCAGCACCTTATACCGCCACCAAGCACGCCATTTCTGGCCTGACCAAAACCACCATTCTGGATGGCCGAATTCATGACATTGTCTGCTGTCAGATTGATATCGGTAACGCCGAAACAGAGATGGCCAAGCGCATGGCAGATGGTGTGCCACAGGCTGATGGCTCCATCAAGGCAGAGCCCCTGATGCATCTTGATCATGTTGCCGATGCAGTTGTGCATATGGCCGGGCTACCGCTGGAAGCCAATATTCAGACACTGACTGTTATGGCGACCAAGATGCCATTTGTCGGGCGGGGATAGCTTGAAAAACTCAGTTCGTTGATGTCGCCTTGACCTTGGGTCGGGGCAGGCCCTGCAATTTATATTGCGAAAGAAAGACCCCATAGGTGCCATCTGTTGTCATTTGATGGATGATCCGTTGCAGGTTCTTGATGCGCTGGGCGGGCACATCTTTGGAAGCCGTGAGATAGATGTCGATCGACAACACGGTCTCGTCCTTTGCCAAATCATCTACGGGCAAGTTCAGCGTCCTGAAGGCATGAACAGTGGTGAACCAACCGCCAAAAATGACATCAACTTTTTTGTTGCCCAGTAGCTCGGCGCAAGAATGGATATCAGGCGCCTTGATGATACGTCGGTAACCTTTCCGTTTCAGATGCCCAACCATGGCGGAACGTGCCAGGGCACAAATGCTGGTCTCGTTCTTGTCGATATCCCGTTGTGTGTTCCCGGACTTTAAACGGATAAACATGGTTTCGGCACGAAACAGCGGATAAACCCACTGCAATTCATCTTCCCTGTGTTCCGTTCTGGCCATCATCATCAAAGCCACACCGGGGCCCTTTTTCGCCATCTTGTAAGCCCGGGCCCAGGGGACCAGTTTCAATTCATATTTAATTCGGGCGCGGGATGCGGCTTCTCTCAGCAGATCAGGAATAAATCCCGAAATCTTGTCGCCTTCCTTAACAATAAAGGGCGGAGCTTCGCTGCCAACAATGGTCAGGACATCGTCAGTCGCCGATTTGGCAGGACTGACCATAAAAAGTGCGCCGAAAAGACACAGCATTGCTATTGAGGATTTCAAAATATACTTCCCAGCCAAAACCAGAATTCAAAGATATATACTGAAAAGACCAAATGCCGTTTGTTCGCTTGAAGGCGAAGCGGCGACCAGAGTGTTACCCGCCTGAACAGGCGCACAGCGAGGTGTGATCCTGTGGGGTGGTGACAAATACCAAGGTACTGACGGTTTCGTTAAACGGGCAACCGTTACTGTAATATGCACGCTGAATCAAAGTTGTCCAGGTAAAAAGGAATGAGAGATAATCATTGATTGGTTAAAATTTTCTTTCATGAATAAGGACTTAGCATCAAACCAACCAGACAAAATTATGTTGCTGAAACTGATGAAGTCTTACGCCAATGAATCCAGGAACAGTCGTATCCGCACTGTTTCAGGTGAAATCCGGAAAACATACAGCCTGTTGATATCCTGAGTGTCTCAGGTTCCTGAGGCTTCACCGGGTGTGCCGGTTTGAATCAATGTGTAAGGCGTGATCTCGTCGATGTGATCAATTTTTTGTGACCACAGATCAATGAAAGCGTTGACCTTTCGACTTCCGTGCCTGTGCTTCGGGTACAAGGCAAAGACCGGGACAGGATCAGATGTCCACTCCGGCAGCACTCTGGCCACAGCATTCATGCGACATTCGGTTTCGACAAAAAAGTCCGGCAAGTAGGCGATGCCCAGATTTGCAACAGCAAAATATTTGATCATCCAGAAATCACTGGAATGCATCCGGCTGACTGGCGACAGGCTGATGTCCTTGCTGCCTTTGCGCAGTTGCCAGGGTTGGGCGTGAAGATACTGGATACACTGGTGATCTTTAAGCTGCTCCAGGGTTGATGGCGGTTCGTTCGCCTTGAGATATTCCGTTCCGGCGTAAAGACTGAAGCGAAAATCCCAGATTTTTCGACTGATCAACTGACTGTCCGGTGGATTGCCGACATGGATCAGGCAGTCGATGTCCGGATGATTAAAATAGTGGTGACTTTGCGACAGAATTTGCACTTCAAATTCGAGCGCAGCGTGCGAGTGGGCAAATTCCTGAATGATGGGACCGACCAGTGACGTGCCAAACTCTGTTGCCACGCCGATACTCAGGCGACCCTCAAGTTGTTCTCCTGAATGCCGGATATCTTCACCGGCATCTTCAACCGCCGCGAGGATGGAGCGGGCATGGCTGAGAAATCGTTCTCCTGAATCTGTCAGTTCCAGGCGTCTCGGCAAGCGCACAAACAAATCCACGCCCAGGGCATCTTCCAGACGCCTGATCTGATAACTAACTGTCGCCTTGGGTTGGCCGGACTGGCGCGAGGCCGCAGAAATACTGCCCTCCCGTGCCACCAGAACGAAGCAGGCCAGATCCTTGAGTTCGTATCCACCGGTATTGTTCATGAGTCTAATATATTAGACCCTTGTTACCAAAATTGACATCTTTTTTGTATGGCAATTCTGTGAAATATATTTATTCCAGTTACAAAAATCAGGCCGAAGGTGAATTGGATGGAACAGACTTCCTGGATCGTTGCAGGGCTCAGTGCGGGTCTCTTTGAAGGCAGCGTGATGCCCGTGAAGACCCCTGGCAAAGACCTTGCCGTTTGGCGCCAGCGCAGTGGCCAGGCCAATGCGGTTGAAGATCGCTGCCCCCACCGGGGCATGCGTTTCAGTATGGGCTTCGTGCGCGGTGACCAGCTGGCTTGCCGCTATCATGGCTGGGAATTCGATGGTACCGGCGTTTGTAAAAACATCCCGGCCCACCCAAACCTGCAACCGCCAAAAACCATTTGTGCCAAGACCTTTGCCTGTCAGGAAGTGAACGGATTTATCCTGGTCCATGTCGGCGATGACAGTGCCGCAATGCCTGCCGAATATTCAGAACTTGAAAGCGAAAACCTGGTGCCTGTGCGATCTGTTTATCTGGACGCGTCTATTGAAACCGTTCGTCACTGGTTGATGCAAACCGCCTTCCCACCCTTTGCCGTGGGGCAGGACGGACCCGATACGCTGGTCACATATATATATGACAACCCGGGCGAAAACCTCGTGCGGATATCGGCGCAAACAGGAGCAGCTAAAGAAGAGCTGATTTTTGCCCTGCAATCCCTTGATGACGATAGAACGGGCGTGCATGTCCAGGTCAGTGGCATGGGATCGGAAGAAGAAATGCCAGCCGTTCAGCAGCATGTCTCTCGCTGGCTGGCAGATTTGCGCTTTCGGCTCGAAAGCAATGACCAGAACGAGCTCAATAACCTCAAAATTTCGGCCTAAGGAAAACTGATGGCAAAAACAACAGATGCCTTTGCTTTGAACGAGTGGCTGGTCATTGGCCGCCTGGAAGATGTGACCCATGACAAACCACGGATAACGCGTTTACTGGGACAGGATATTCGTGCCGAACGAACAGCTGATGGCACTATCGGTGTTTGGGAAACAGACCCTTCAGGTCACAAGGGGCGAGCACTTCCGGTTCAGGAACGTTATGGCCATGTATTTGTGACGCTGGGCGAGACGCCACGTGACTTGCTGGAAATGCCTGAGTTTGAAGAAGAAGGTCGCAGGTTGGTGACCATTGGCTATGTCCGGGTAAAAACATCGCCGTTGAGGGTCGTTGAAAACTTTCTCGACCTTGGGCATTTTCCCTATGTGCACACCAACTATCTGGGTGCCGAACCACAAACGGAAGTTGCCAACTACAAGGCTGAAATCCGGGAAGATGTGGATGAAGTCTGGGCAACGGACTGTTCGTTTTTTCAGCAAAAGGCAGCAAAGTCGGCAACCGACGGTCAGCAGTCCGAATATGAATATCGTGTGACCTCACCTTTTATTACTGTGCTGTATAAGACCTGCCCGATCAAACCCGGTGCCTGGGATCTGGTTGGCTTGTTTGTGCAGCCCCTGGATGAAGACCTCTGCGAGGCCCATTCCTTTGTGCTGCCATTTGATGAAGAAAACACGGATGTTGAGCTCAGGCATTTCCAGCAAACCATATTCTTGCAGGACAGGCCGATCCTGGAGAACCAGCTACCGGCCTTGTTGCCGTTGACACCAGGCATGGAAATGCCGGCGCGCGCCGATGCCACATCCATGACCTACCGTCGTTGGCTCAAGAAAAAGAACATTACCTTTGGTGTCCAGAAAGATGCCGCTGACAACAGCAATCGTGCGGCCTGAAGGAACATAGAAACATGATCAAACTGTATGATTATCCAGCGTCGGGAAACTGTTACAAAATCCGTTTGTTCCTGAATATTCTGGGTGTGGCTTATGAAACTGTTCCGGTTGATTTCTATCCGGGCATGGAACACCGCAAGGCTGACTTCAAGGCGATCAACCCGTTGGGCCAGTTGCCGGTTCTGGATGATGACGGCTTTGTTATCCGGGATGCACAGGCCATCCTTGCCTATCTGGCAACCAAATACGACGCCGCAGGCACCTGGTTTGATCGCGATGATCCGGTTACCCTTGGCAAGACCATGATGTGGCTTGCTTTCGCCGATCAAATTACGGCGACATCATCTGCGGCCCGGCTACATGATGTGCTGGGATTTGATCTTGATGTGGATGCAGCTCGCAAGGGTGCACATGCGGCGTTCCGTATCCTTGATGATCATTTAATCGAGCAAGAGTTTGCCGGCGAATGCTGGTTGGCTGGTGATCGGGCCTCAATTGCAGATATCGCCTGTTTCCCCTATGTGGCATTGGCGCCCGACGGCGGAGTTGATCTTGGCAACTATCACGGTATCCGGCGCTGGCTCGGGCGGATCAAACGCATGCCGGACTTTGTTGAAATGCCGGGAATCTTCCTTGAATTCGACGAACCCATGGCCGCGGAATAACACACATGACGCGTTGATGATGGACTGCGTCCACGTCTGGCGCCGTGCGAATTTCCTTGACTTATGACAATTGGACAGGCTTATTGCGGCCAGCGACACTCCCTTCAGCTTAAATGACTGATCGCTTGTCGGCCTGTACGCCTTGATTAATTGGCATAATTCAGAGCCTGACTCCGTTTCTCTTTTACATATTTGGGTGTATCGACAGACCGGTTTTTATAACTCTGGCTCTGCCAGAATAATCGAGTCGATTAATGCGCACCGTGAAGCCGAACCGGCCGCTCACGAAGAGGATTCTGCACCAAGGTGCGAATTCATGCGCTGGACAAAATGAATTGAAAGAATAAAGACTAAATGACTGATTTTACGGGCCTTGAACTTGCCCAACCACTCCTTCGCGCAATTGCTGACGAAGGCTATACGACCCCCAGCCCGATCCAGGGCAAAGCCATTCCTCCGTTGATGGAAGGCCGTGACCTGTTGGGCGTTGCCCAGACGGGTACAGGTAAAACCGCCGCTTTTTCCTTACCTCTGTTGCATCGCCTTGATGGTGGTGACGAAGGTACCGCAGGGCGGCCACATTCGCGCCAACCCCGAGCCTTGATTCTGGCGCCAACGCGTGAGCTTGCCGGTCAGATCGTTGACAGCCTGAAAACTTACAGCCGCCACATGAATATTCGCACGGCGGTAATTTTTGGTGGCGTTTCCGCCAAACCACAAATCAAGACCATGAATTCCGGTGTGCATATCCTGGTGGCAACACCGGGGCGTTTGCTCGATCTGTTGAACCAGGGTTTTGTGCAACTGGACAAGGTTGAATTCTTCATACTTGACGAAGCCGACCGGATGCTCGATATGGGTTTCCAGCACGACGTCAAGAAGATTGCAGCCAAGGTTCCAGCCAAACGTCAGACCATGTTGTTTTCTGCAACAATGCCACAATCCGTTCAGGGCCTCGCCGGCAAATTGCTGTCCGATCCTGTGCGGGTCGAAGCGGCACCCGCTGCCACAACAGCTGAAAAAGTTACGCAGCAGGTTTTGTTTGTCTCCAAAGACAACAAAAGAAACCTGCTTGGCAATCTGCTGAAAGACAGCTCAATCGAACGCGTGCTGGTTTTTACCCGCACCAAACACCGTGCCAATCGGGTTGCGAAACACCTTGTTGATATGGGCATCACGGCTGATGCGATCCATGGCAACAAAGCCCAGAACGCCCGCCAAAGAGCTTTGGACGGTTTCAAGAAGGGGAGCATCCGGGTGTTGGTTGCGACCGATATTGCTGCGCGCGGCATTGATGTCGATGGCGTGACGCACGTGATCAATTTCGAATTGCCGAACGAGCCTGAAAGTTATGTTCACCGCATTGGCCGTACCGCCCGTGCAGGTGCCGATGGTATCGCCATCTCTTTCTGTGACCATGAAGAACGCGGTTACTTGCGGGACATCGAAAAAACCATTCGTCAAACTGTGACCGTCATGGAAGATCATCCTTACCATGCCGCTGATGTGGCGACATCCACGGCGAAACCTCCTGCACCTGGTGGTCGTGGCTCTGGCAGAGGGCAACAGAAAAAACGAACTGCGCCCAAGCAAGGTCATAAACCGGGTCAAAATGGTGGTCAGCGTCCTTCAAGTGAACGCCCCGCTGGTCAGCGTAAACGGCGGCCCAACCGTTCACGCCGGACTACAGGGATGGCTGCCTGACCAAGATCTGGGCAGTTGCTTCAAACCCGGAAGCGCTTTCGGGTAATTCCGGTTTGACCTGAATCGCTTCTGCTTCATTTGTTGACGAAGAGCAGGAGATTTGAGGCAAAGCTGCGTTTCCGTGAAACCCGGAAACGCTCTAATCACCTGAAATAAGTGATTTGTTAACCCTGTTGGTCCCATATTTGTCAGATTATTCTTTATGGTGCTCCGTTTCGGGTACTATAATTGATCAATTTTCCTGGTGACGTCGCGCCGATAAGGCTTTTATCTGATGTCACGGGAACAACCTGGATATTGCGATCCGGGTTGGCTGGCCCGATCAGAGTGTTATTAACTTGAGTAGAAACACCTGAGGACTATGACACGTTGCAATGCAACGAAGATATGAGACGAGGCGAAACGGTTAAAACCGATATCGCTCTAGGCAGGAATAAAGAGTATGGCAAAAGCGCCTGGTAAAGACGCCCTGAAAAATATTAGCGGCCCGCAAAAGGCCGCGATTATGATGTTGGCCATTGGCGAAGATCGTTCAGCGCGCATGTTTGGCATGATGGATGAGGAAGAGATCAAGGAACTCTCCCAGGCCATGGCTAATCTGGGTGCTATTGATGCCAATGTTGTTGAACGTTTGTTTCAGGATTTTGCCGCGCAGCTTTCTGGTACCGGCTCGCTGGTGGGTTCCCTGCAAAGTACGGAACGCCTGCTGAGCAAGACACTGACCAAGGATCAGGTTTCTTCCATCATGGAAGATATTCGTGGTCCTGCCGGTCGTACAATGTGGGATAAACTTGGCAACGTGAACGAAGATGTTCTGGCCAGTTATCTCAAAAACGAATATCCACAAACAGTTGCCGTGGTGCTGGGCAAATTGAAAGCTGAGCAAGCTGCGTCTGTATTGGTTGCCTTGCCGGATGAATTTTCCGCAGAAGTCATCATGCGGATGCTGAGCATGGAAGTTGTGCGCAAGGAAATCCTCGAAGGGGTTGAGCAAACCCTGCGTCAGGAATTCATGAGCAACCTTGCTCGCACCAATCAGCGTGACAGTCATGAAGTCATGGCAGATATCTTCAACAATCTTGATCGTGCTTCGGAAGAGCGCTTCATGAATTCGCTGGAAGAACGCTCCCGCGATTCAGCTGAAAAGATTCGCTCACTGATGTTCACCTTCGACGATTTGAGCAAACTGGATGCCAACGGTATTCAGACCCTGTTGCGCCATATCGAAAAGGCCAAGCTGGCAATCGCCTTGAAGGGCGCGTCAGACGATATCAAGGATATGTTCTTCAGCAATATGTCTGAACGTCAGGGCAAGATCCTGCGTGAAGATATGGAAAACATGGGTCCGGTTCGATTGTCCGAAGTTGACGAGGCCCAGATGGGCATGGTCACTAAAGCCAAGGAACTGGCCACCAGTGGCGAAATCGTCATCGCCGACGCCAAGGGCGAAGACGAGATGATTTACTAGGGCCTCTCAGCTTTCCGGGTTCAAGGCTTTGTTGGCGCGAAGTCTCTCGACCATAAAATCCACAAATGATCTGACTTTTGCAGGGGCCCTGCGGCCTTGTCCGTGCACGATGTGAATCGGCAGGGGGGCGGTTTCAAAATCTTCCAGCACCAGCTGTAATTGTTTGTCACCCAGATATGGTGCGACCTGATAGGACATCAGGCGCGACAGACCCCAGCCTCCAAGGGCCAGTTCGATAACGGCATCATTGGTATTCATCCGCAGCCGCTGCGGCGCTTTTACTGATATCTGTTTGCCATTTTCCTGAAACGTCCAGTTACCGCTTGCAGCGATTGCCAGGGAGTGGATCAGGCGATGTTGCGTCAGGTCTGTCGGATGCACAGGCGTGCCGTGTTCCTGTAAATAATCGGGCGAGGCAAATGTCACCCGTCGAACCGTGCCGACCCGGATCGCTGACAAGGAAGAATCCGGCAATTCGCCGATACGGACGGCAACATCCATGCCTTCTTCCATGATGTTGACGACGCGGTCTACAAATATTGTCTCTGCATTTACGCCGTCATATTGATCGAGAAACTCGCCTAGTAGCGGGGCCACATACAATCGTCCGAACAGGACGGGAGCTGTAAGGCGCAAGTCTCCGCGGGGTGCAGCGTGTGATCCAACAGCACCTTCTTCAGCTTCGATCAGGTCTGCCAATATCCGGCGGGCATCATCCAGAAAACGCTCACCTGTGCTGGTCAAGCGCACCGAACGCGTTGTGCGCACAAACAGTGGACTGCCAAGACGCGCCTCCAGCCCGGCGATGGCCCGTGTTACACCTGGTGGTGACAAACCCAGCTCTCGTGCTGCCGCGGCAAATCCACCTTGCTCAGCAACCTTGATAAAGACCTGAAGGGCTTGAAAGCGATCCATTAAATTATTCCAAAAATTGAAATAGTGAGTTGATAAACTGCTATATTATCAAATGAACTGGAATAAACTAGTTATGTTTCTCCACCTTCGAATTGAACCGGTTCCGTTGAAACATCGCTGGAAGGCCCTGAACATGCCCCGAAAATTTGCTGAAATAACTTTCACGCCCTCAGTCGTTGCAGCCCAGGAACGATATGGCAGTCGCGCCTCAAACCAACGCTTTGAAGGTATCGCCGAAGAAGGCGAGCCACTGGGAGAAGCAGAAGCGCAGTTTATTCAGGCGCGGGATGGTTTTTATCAGGCAACGGTCAATGAAAAGGGTTGGCCCTATGTCCAGTTTCGTGGCGGACCAGTCGGTTTTCTGAAAGTTCTGGATGCCCGGACAATCGGCTATGCTGACTTTCGTGGAAATATTCAGTATCTCAGCGTCGGCAATATGTCGGCAAATGACAAAGTTGCGTTGATCCTGATGGATTACGCCAATCGCCGTCGGCTTAAAATCTGGGCCAGGGCCCGTATTGTGCATGCGGAAGAGGAGCCTGAACTATTGGCGCAGTTGGAATTGCCGGACTATCGTGCCCGGGTAGAACGGGGGGTGATCCTGACCGTTGAAGCTGCGGACTGGAATTGCCCTCAACATATCACACCCAGATTTACGCTTGCCGAGATTGAGGCCATATCACAGTTGCAGGAACCAACAGAGAGAATTTAGACAGCGGGATACCCTTGCCCTGCGGTCTGCCTTATCCTGGCAACAGATGATATTGAAGAGGCTGTAGGTGACATGACCGACGAAAACCCGGCGACAGATTTCCTGCCCGAAGACGAACTCCCCCTCAAAGGTGTGCGGGTGCTGGAATTTTGTCACATTGCGGCTGGTCCCTTTGCGGCCATGACCCTGGCTGACCTGGGGGCAGAGGTCATCAAGATCGAAAGCCCCGCTGGTGACGGTATGCGTCAGTGGCCGCCGATCAATGAAGGCTACAGTGAAAACTTTGCCTCGCTCAATCGCAATAAATACTCGATATCGGCAAACCTGAAAGATCCGGTTGAGCGCGACAAGGTACTGACGCTGATTGAAGGCGCAGACATCCTGCTGGAGAACAACCGGCCTGGGGTTATGGCGCGCCTGGGGCTGGGGCCAGAAGAAGCCATGGTGCGCAATCCGGCGCTTGTTTATTGCTCTATTTCTGCCTTCGGCCAAAGTGGACCCCGCGCCACCCAGGGCGGTTTCGATGTCACCATTCAGGCCGTCTCCGGTATCATGAGTGTTACGGGTGAGCCTGATGGTGCGCCGGTAAAGGCCGGTGTGCCGATGTCGGACATGGCTTCGGGCCTTTATGCGACGACGGCCTGCCTCGCGGCACTGATGAAAGCCCGCGCGACAGGCAAGGGCAGTGTTGTCGATATTTCCATGCTGGCGTCATCGCTGGGGGTTGCCGCCTTGCAAACCAGCGAATGGTTCGGGTCGGGCAAATTGCCAAAAGCTCTGGGGTCCGCACATCCACGAAATGCACCATACCAGGGTTTCAGGTCTGCGGACCGGCCCTTCGTGATGGCTGCAGGCAACGATAATCTCTGGCAAAAGGTCTGTGCAGTCGTTGACCTGCCTGATCTGTTACAAGACCCGCTGTTCAAGACCAACAGTGACCGGGCGAGCAATCAGACCGCTTTGCTGGAACGCCTGGAGGCTGTTTTTGTGACCCGGCCCGCCGAGGACTGGGTCGCTGCGTTCAGTGCAGAAGGGGTGCCAGCTGTCCTGATCAATAATTACCAGGAAGCCCTGGAAGATGAACAGACCGTGGCCATGAACCTGGTGCAGCCGCTGACATTGGGCAATGGCCAGAAGACACAAACGGTCGGCCCAACGATCCGGCTCGGCAACAAAGCCTTGCCGATCCGCCGCGGCCCACCGGCGCTGGGGCATGACAACGACTTACTGGACGATTCAGATAAATAATCAGGTTGTCAGCCGGTCCGGCCGTAGAACGTCATGCGAGCTTCTTCTGACAAAGCGACACCCGGTTCGGAATTATAGGCCAGCACCGCCAGCATGCGTGTGCGTTCACCTTCGTTGGGGGTAACCCTGTGGATGGCATTGCGACCCTTGAAAAAAGCCAGGGTCCCTGCATCGGCGATCAGTTCCTTGACCTCGACCTTGCCATCAAGAATATCGTCTACTGCTTCAAAATTCATGTCACCGGCATCCGCGTCGCGCACACCGCCGATATATTCAAACTGTCCACCGCGTTCCGGTGGCTGAACCATCAGGGTGATGGAAAAGGATGAATTGTCGAAGTGCCAACCCAGTTCCTGGCCGGTTTCGGCAAAATGCAGATTGATCGACGATAGCGGATCAGCATATTCGTACAAGGTTTTTTCGCCCAAAACGTCACAGAGAAATTCCCTGAACAAGGATGAATCATAAAGGCTTCTCAGGGCTGAATCCGTAGGTACCATGTCATCTGTCAGGCAGCCCTTGGAGGAAACCACCAATCTGTTGCGGGCATGATCGGGGGCAAATTCCGGGTCTGTCGCACTAAGATAAACTGTGTGGGTTTCCCTTTTGGCGTAGACCGCATCGCGGTTGGCTTCACCTTCTGCCCGAATGGCGTCGATCGCGGATCGGATAACAAATTCCGGCATGATCAACACACCATGGGCTTCAAACTCGGCACGGCATTTCGCCCGAAAGTCCGGGTCCGCGATGGGATAGGCCCCAAGGTCAACAATCTGGTCCAGGTCCACTTTTTTACTCCAGCAACTGTTTCTCGAAGACTAGATGAAAGAGACAATATTTGAAATCTGTTTGATGATGATTTCAGGAAAATCATTCGCCTTCATCTCTGCCAGATCAATGTTGTAACTCGGGGTGGTTGTCGCTACGCTTTGCCTCATTCCGGGGAGGCGATATTGGCGGAAATGGTTTCCATACCAATTTGGTTGGCGGCGCTGGTCGTTGTGCTGGCGGCTCTGTCTGTGCTCGACCGGTTTTTGATGCCGGGGTTGCGCTGGTTCCTGCGGCGTCGAGTGACCCAGGTTGTTGAAGAAATCAACACCCGGCTTGATCTCAAAATACAGTCTTTCAAATTAACCCGGCGAGAAGTTCTGATTGATCGCCTGACCTATGACGCTGAAGTCATGGCGGCAGTCACCGAAAAAGCAGACGCAGATAATATTCCGCGCGAGGTTTTGATGGCGGACGTGGCGCGTTATGCCCGCGAGATTGTTCCAGCCTTCAACGCCTATGTCTATTTCCGGGTCGGTGCCTGGGCAGCCCGACGAGTGGCAGAGTGGCTGTACCGTGTGCGCCTTGGTTATGCCAATGAAGAAGGCCTGACGTCAGTTGATCCCGAAGCCAGTGTGGTTTTTGTCATGAACCACCGTTCCAACATGGATTATGTCCTGGTGGCGTATCTTGCGGCGTCACGCACGGCGCTTAGTTACGCGGTGGGGGAATGGGCGCGGATCTGGCCGCTGCAAACCCTGATCCGATCTTTGGGCGCCTATTTTGTCCGGCGAAATTCCGGTGATGCGCTCTATCGCCGGGTGCTGGAACGTTATGTCGCCATGGCGACGGCGGCTGGCGTTGTCCAGGCTGTGTATCCGGAAGGTGGCCTCAGTCGTGACGGTCGCCTGCGACCACCCCGGCTTGGATTGTTGAACTATATGCTGAAATCCCTTGAGACCGACGGGGCCAAGGACGTGGTTTTTGTGCCAGTGGGCATTAATTACGACCGAGTTTTTGAAGACCGCTCCCTCGTGCGCTCGCTGGATGAAGACGCGGAACGTCGGACCACCGGCTTTGCCCTGAAAAAAACGTTTGGCTTTATCGGCCATAACTTTGCCTTGATGGCGACCGGGAAATGGTACCGCTTTGGGTATGCCTGTGTGAATTTCGGTGCACCCGTGTCGGCGCGAGCCTGGATTGAAAGTCATGAAGCCGTGGATGAAGATTCCCAACGGGAAAGCATTGAAGCCCTGGGTCAGCACTTGATGGGCGAGGTCGGTCAGGTCGTGCCGGTGTTGCCGGTGTCCTTGATCGCGACCGTCTTTGCCAATCGTCCCGACGACCAGATCAGCGAACTGGATTTGAAAGTCGCAGCCCACGCCATCAAAACCCGTCTGGAAACGCAAGGCGCGCAGGTTTATGTTCCGCACGCGGACGCTGATTATGCCTTGTCTGTGGGTTTACGAATGTTGACATTGCGGCATCTGGTCGTGGAAAAGGACGGGCTTTATTCAGTGGCTGAGGGAGAACATCCGATGCTGCAATATTATGCTAATGCCATCGCACATTATTTCGAAAGAGAACCGGGCACCTTGCAAAAACCCACTGACATAACCCCGAAGGACGACGCGTGAGAGAAAGTGTGGTTTTGCTTCACGGTCTGGGGCGGACTTGCGCCAGTATGGCCAGCTTGAAGCGCGGTCTCGAAGGGCAGGGCTTTGACGTCCAGTGCTGGTCTTACCCTAGTCGTCGACGCAGGTTGGCGGGACATATAAGTGAATTTCGCGACTGGCTCGGCGAACAGATGTTTGAAGGCCCGGTTCATTTTGTCGGCCATTCCCTGGGGGGCATCATCATTCGCGGTGCCCTGGCAACCAGCCCACCGGTACAGGTCGGTCGCATTGTCATGATCGCGACACCAAATCAGGGTGCCGGAGTGGTGTCTCATTTCGGAGGCTGGCCGTTATCGCGCCTGGTTTTTGGTTTGCCTCTGGAAGACCTGGCCGAAGATTCACCTGCCCTGAAAGCCCTGGGGGTGCCGGATGCCGAAATCGGTATCATTGCCGGTGTTCAACATTTCCACCTGATCAATCCGATTTCATGGGTCAATCTGTTTCACCGTGCCGGTCACGAACATGACGGTACAGTCGAGCTGGAAAACACGCGTCTCGACGGGGCCAAAGACAGTTTGGTGATCGATGCCCATCATACGTTCATTTGCGACGACAAGGACGTTATTGCCCAGACCGGCAATTTTTTGCGGGACGGGATGTTTGATCACCAGAAGAATTCCGCGAATACGTCCGGTTAGGGCGATTCCGACTTAAACGGAATTTCTTCTGCATTAAAATTTGGCGCACACCTTGAGTTAAAAGCAAGGCTGCGTTTCCGTTAAACCCGGAAACGCTCTAGTTTTCCAGGATCCATTTGGGATTGTTGATGCGCAGACGGTCCAGGTTCGCGGCCTTGATCTCTTGCAAAGCCTGTTGATCTTGCCAGTTCGTTTCATCGTCCCGCAAGCTTCTCGCCAGGTTTGACAGGTCTTGGCTGTGGTCGCCTGAATTTTGTTGTTCCCGCCGCAACATACCGAGAATATTCAGGGCGACACGGGTGCGAAATTCACCATAGCCCTGCATTTGCGGTGTGACCTCTTCCCGCAAGAATAATTCAAGCGCTTCCAGCAAATCATCTGTGGTGACGGGCAGGGGATCATGGCTCATGACAATTCTCCGTCCTTGCCGTCGATCAATCTGATTAAATCATAGACGGGCTCCTCCACCCGACGGCCAACAACGGCCATTTCAATACTTTTGTCGGTGCCACTGAGATATCTGTGGCCCTGTAACAAACACAGTATGGCCCATTTAACGTTGCCAAGGACTTCCCAGAAGATCAGGTCTCGTAGCACAATAGTCTCGCCCCCGGCCTGTTCCCAGGCCGCGAGCAACGATCGTCTGTCGGTCAGACCCGCGACCGCAAGCTGTGGTTTCGAAAAGCGCCAGGACCGGACACAAAGCCAGCCAAGGTCTTCAACGGGATCCCCTGGATGTGCCAGTTCCCAATCGATGACAGCGTTCAGACCCTTTGGCGTTATCATGAAGTTGGAAAGACGATAATCTCCATGCACCAATCTGACAGGGCCGGGTTTCGGCAGGTGATCCCGAAGCCATGATAACCCCAGTTCCAGACCGGCATGTTGCAGGTCCAGCCAGTCCAGCATTTCCCGGAAAAAATCGATTTGATCTCTGGCGGTTTCATCCTGGGCAAATCCGATGTTGGATAAATCAACAGAATTTAACTGATGCCGGAAGGTCGCGATATCGGATGGAAGTTGTTCGCGTGCCTTGGCGAACTTGTCGTCTTTCAGAATACCTGGAGGGTATGCCGCACCATCCAGACAGTTCATAACATAGCCGTCACCCAAACCATCGTCGGGGGCCAGTTCAAGCTGAACAACCGGAACCGGCAGCCCGGCAGTGCCGACAGCTTTCAGGATATCCACTTCGTGTGAGCGGCCAGGGGCAAGACGATCTGCAAAGTAAACGTCCTTGCCAGCTTCACTTTTTGCCGGAAAACGCCGCAGGATCATGGGCAAAGATTTTGCCGGGTTTTCATCTGACAAATCAAAGCGCCAGGATTCACAGCTGGCACCTGCGGTCAGGCGTGTAACGTCTGATACGCGTGCGTTGTTACCACGCCGTTTGCGGACGGCAGCGGTCAGCAGGTCTGTGAAATCCTGCGACCCCATGGTCAGGTCATGACAAGGCTGTGCGATGGCACAAAGGGCAGGGAGGTTGACAACCCGCCATCGACGACCAGGGCATGACCATTGACGTAGGAAGCCGCATCACTGGCCAGATACATCACGGCACCGGCGATATCGTCGGTGTGTCCCGCACGTCTGCCAGGGTTCAACTGACCCAGCTTCGGGGTGGTTTCGTTCTTTCGGGCGTGATCGAAGATGAATTTGGTCATTGAGGTTTCAACCAGGCCCGGGCAAATCGCGTTGACCCTGACACCTGATCCGGCCAGTTCCTGGGCCGACGTTTTAGCGAGGCTGATCACGGCTGCTTTTGACGCTGA
>Ga0233449_1001384_pt1 | contig 22251 bp, 19 predicted proteins | sample SI_124_October20_FD_183012 | JGI IMG/M metagenome (GOLD analysis project Ga0233449, IMG submission 183012) | Seawater microbial communities from Saanich Inlet, British Columbia, Canada - SI_124_October2016_200_MG | ecosystem: Environmental > Aquatic > Marine > Inlet | place: Canada: British... | reverse complement strand
GTCTGAATTGGAAATCCGCGACTATATGATGGCTTTATTCAAACCAAACATTCCTCGGAAACCGTTGATAGAGTTGGTGTTATGAAAAGAGTCGGGTACTGTGGGAACGACGTTATCGGCGTTAAAGAACCAAGCCGCTGAAGTCTTCAAAATTGCCTCCGAATACATCATCTCCTGTAAACGGTTTTCATTTTTTATGTATGGAAACGTGCCATCTTGAATTCCCTTTAAAGTCTCCACGTAACCGCGTTTCCAGGGACGGAAGGCTATGTCCACATCAGTACCAACACTTACAAATGCCTGTCTCACCAATGCGGTTATCAAGCCTCCTTGGGGCAGGGTTTTATCTGTAAAGGGGGGGTAACCATTTCCAGTGACGAGGTTCACCAAATCTGCACGAGCTGCACCGGTAAGTGCGAAAAAAAAGAATATGAAAGCTACAAATTTCATGGCATTCAATTTTCAGTCTATCCAAAGAAATATCAATAAAGGCAACATGAAATTTCTTGCCAAGAATAGCAGTAAACCCCCGGCTGCCAAGCGTCCATTTTTGGCTAACAAGCGAAGTTTAGTGGACCTCCTTACAATGGCAGTTATCCGAACCAAAGCGGAAGTCAAAATGTCCGCTTTTACATTTAGGTGAAGACCCTCCTTTATGTCCTACCTATTTGAAATTTCCAGGGTGTCTGTGTGGGGTTATTAGCGGATGCAAATTTCAGCGTGCCAGAAAAAGGGTGGTACCCTTCGTCTGTTCCAACACCGCCGTCATTCGGTCATCTGTGATGCGATCATGTTTGAGCACCACGGACATTCCGGACACAGGCCGGACACAAAGAAAATGGCCTAGCATCGAATTGACGCTAAGCCATTGATTTTATTGGTTGCGGGGGCAGGATTTGAACTGACGACCTTCAGGTTATGAGGATGAATAGTAGAGCGTTAAGTTGTTGAAATCATTGAAATGATGAGTTTCATGTGCCTTGGGTGTGCCTTTCAGCGATTTCCCCGCAAATCAGAACTCCCGTTGCGAGGAGAAGTCTATTCGCACCCGTTATGTTTACGCCACATTTTGACATTATGACCGTCGGGAACATTGGCACAGGGGTCAGGATTTGCGTATCCCCGAAGCGCATTGTATTTGGAAATTTGCTCTTCTGACAATATTTTGGGGGTCTTAAGATGCGTGGCCAGATGCGTATATCGCAGGTTCTTTTGTACTTCGGCGATTGCTTCTAAAGATGAACGCAGAATATCATCTGTAATGGTCCTATTTTGGAAATGCTTTTCAAGTTCCTGTTCAAGGGCAATAAGCCGCTCTCCCTGCCGGATAGCTTGGGTTTTCATTTGCTCATGAATTTTTTGAATTTTCAAAACTTGTGCAGCATTTAGCGGGATTTCGTCCTTCAACTCCAATAGATGTGCAGGCCCCGGCACACCATTCAACTCAGCAGCCTTTGCCAATCCCCATCCGCCACCTCGCTTAAGCTCTGAAATATCATCCGGAGAAAGACTTTTGGTAGCCCGGCTTTCTTGACCAGCGTATTTAGAGGAATGGGATCGATTGTTCTCACTGGCTTGGGCAGCCAAACCGAACACCAGTATCGGAACAGATATCAAAAGACTTTTCTTCATATTTTCCCACATTTGATAAGAAATGGAAATTCGGTTGCTTGTCTAACGCGGACGCTGTCGCAGCGCGGTTGAATGCACAGTAAAAATTCTTTGCTTAATGAGCCGTCGGGTTGGATTTCACGGATGATCGATCCTTGCGTCAACCTCGGGAGCCATTCATTTGGCAGATGGCGTGTACCAAAGCTTTCTCTCTTGAAAGAAGTTAACCTAGAAAATACTTTGTCGACCGCCAATCCAATTTTTTCGGAGTTGCCGTTGACACCCTGCGATGGCAGTATGCAGATTCAAATGCACGGACGGTCGAGGTGCATGAGCGTGTCGATAAATATCAAAAGGTTGCGCCGCCCAAATCGTCGGCGGGTTACCGGACGGTCCCGATTGGTCCGCAATTGGCACACGACCTCTACGAGCACAGAGTGAAGAACGAAGGCACAATTGATGATCTGGTGTTTCCGGGCAAGGACGGTTCATACCTTCGACATGATGTAGAAATGAAATCCTGGTTTGAGCCGCTTCGTAAAAAGATTACTGCGCCAAAGCTACGTTGGCATGACCTCAGGCATTATGCGATCTCCTGCTGGATAGAAGCTGGGCTCAATCCTAAGGTTGTTCAGACGAGGGCAGGGCACAGTTCTATACAGATCACCTATGACCGTTATGGGCATCTGCTAGACAAACAGCAGGGTGGGGAGGAGATGGCGGGGATTGAATCGAAAATTTACAAATCCGAACAGTCGAAATGATCTTGTGCATTCTTTTCTGTATCTGCCGCCATGGTTTCGTTTTTCCAAAAAGGCAGTTGGCGGAGGGTAATTCGCCACCTTACCTGTGTTGCTGATTCTTCGCTGGAACTCATTTCATATTTGGGTTTATGTGTTCGTCAGGATCACAGCCGTTGAAAATTGGAGATAATGGTACAGGCAGTATTTCAGCTCAATGTTCAATTGAACCAAATCGAGCCATTGATTTGGCGGCGAATAGTCGTTCCGGCGGCTATTACTTTGAATGAGCTTCACGTCGTTCTTCAGGGAGCCATGGGCTGGCAGGATTATCACTTGCATATGTTTGAAATTGGTTCCGAACGATATGAAATTCCAGAAAACGACGAGTTTGGCCCTGAAAGAGGCGCACGTGACGAGAGGCTCTATGAACTGAATGATCTACTCAAAACGGGACAGGAGTTTTCCTACACTTACGAGTGGCCGCGTAAATGAGACAAATAACCGGAACTAAACCGGGACAGGACCAGTTCCCATTAATAAGATTTCGGCAATCCTAAGGCGCGTTCGGCAAGGTAGCAGAGCACTAGTTGTTGGCTCACCGGGGCTAGGTAGGGGATCAAAATCTCCCGAAAAAGCCGCTCCACGTGAAATTCCCGGGCGTAACCCATGCCGCCATGGGTGGCCACCGCCTGACGGCACATGTCCTGGCCGGCTTCGGCGGCCAGGTATTTGGCGGCGTTGGCCTCTACTCCACAAGGCTGGCCGGCATCATAGAGATTGGCTGCCTTGAGCATCATCAACAATGCGGCCTCCAGTTGGGCCCAACCCGCTGCCAGGGGATGTTGGATGGATTGGTTCATGCCAATGGGACGCTCGAAAACCACTCGTTCCTTGGCGTATTCGGTAGCCCGGCGCAGAGCGTCCTGACCGATGCCCACCGCCTCCGACGCGATCAAAATCCGCTCCGGATTGAGGCTATGCAGCAGATAATTGAAGCCCTTGCCCTCCTCTCCCACCAAGTCGTCAACCGGAATTTCCAAGTCGTCGATGAACAGCTCGTTGGTGTCTACCGCCTTGCGACCCATCTTATCAATCAACCGGACATCGATCCGAGAACGGTCCAAGTTGGTGAAGAACAGACTCAGGCCCGCCGTCGGGTTGGCATCGTCCCGGGGCGCGGTGCGGGCGATCAGCATAATCTTGTGAGCGGACTGGGCGGTGGAGATGAACACCTTGTGACCGTTGACCACGTAATGGTCACCCCGGCGCTCGGCTTTTGTCTTCAGCCGGGTGGTATCGAGCCCGGTGTTGGGTTCGGTGACGGCGAAACACATGCGGGTCCTGCCGGCGATGATGTCGGGTAGCCAGCGTTCGCATTGTTCCTGGTTACCGAAGGTGGCCAGGGACTTGGGGCCGAAAATGTTCATGTGAATCGACGAAGCCGCGGTCATCCCTCCTTTGGCCGCCACCGCCCGCATCATCAAAGCGGCCTCGGTCACGCCGAGGCCGCTGCCGCCCACTTCTTCAGGCATGGCTATTCCCAGCCAGCCTCCTTCGGCCATGGCGGCGACGAAAGCCTCGGGGAAATCTCCGCTACGGTCGCACTCGAGCCAGTAGTCGTCGCCGAATGTGGACAGGGTCTTGTACAGAGCGTCCAGAAGACTCCGTTGGTCGTCGGTCAGCATGAAATTCATGGTAATATCTCCTGTTCTTCTCGACACGCTTACTGGGCTTGCAGGACTACGCGACCAATAATCTTGCCGTCGCGGAGATCCCGCAGGCTCCGGTCCGCTTCTTCCAGTGGGCGTGAAGTATAGGGAAGAGGTTTGACTTTGCCGGCCCTGACCAATTCCATCAAATCGGCCATTTCCTGCAGGCTGCCCACTAGGGAGCCCATGACCGTAATGCCCTTCAACGGAAACAGGGCCGTCGAAACTGAAAGTGCTCCGCCAAACAGGCCAACGATGACCAGACAGCCTTGGGCAGCCAAAACCGACATGCCAAAACCAACTGACTTGTCGGAACCGACAAAATCAACCACCGCCTTGATGCCTCCACCGCTCAGCGCCATAACTTGCTTGCGTGCATCCGGATCGGTGGAGTCGACCAAGTGATGAGCGCCATATTCCTTGGCCTTTGCCAGTTTTTCTTCATCGATATCGGCCACGATGATGGTCGTATCCATCATTGCCTGGGCCATCATCACCCCGGCCATGCCGACACCACCAGCGCCGATAATCAAGACGCTGCCGCCTTCGGCTTTCGCTTTGACCTTGTTGAGGGCGCTAAAAGCGGTGAGGCCGGAGCAGGCATAGGTACTGGCCAAAGCCGGATCGGCATTGCCGAAGGGGAACAAATAGCGGGAATGGGGAATCTTCACATGGTCCGAATAACCACCATCCACCTGGACGCCCAACTGCCGTCCCTTGGCGCAGAAATGCTCATTGCCTGCGGCGCAAACTTCGCAGTCGCCGCAGCCGATCCAAGGGTAGACCACGGACTTTTGGCCGATGCTACAACCGGTCGCCTCCGGGCCCATGGCTACCACGACGCCGACAATTTCGTGCCCCAGAGTGAATGGGAGTTTGCGGCCATGGGTAATATCGGCTTTATTGCCGCCGCCCATGTCGAAATGGCCGTCCCAGATATGTAAGTCAGAATGACAGACGCCGCAGCCGCTGATCCGCACAACGACTTCGGCGCCGACTGGTTGCGGGTCATCATCTACCATTAATTCCAGAGGCTGGGTGTAGTCTTTGAATCGGTAACTTTTCATTTCACATTCTCTCTGATGAGTTTAGTTGACTAGAATGAATTGGGCAGCCAGAGGCTGATTGCCGGGAACGCCAGCAACAGGACCAGGGTCAAAACGTCCATGGCCAGGAACCAAGCGATGCCCTTGAAAATGGTTTCAATCGGCACCGCGTCGCCGACCACGCCTTTCAGGACATAAACGTTGAGGCCGACCGGCGGGGTAATCAGGCCAATCTCCAAAAGCTTCACCATGATCACGCCGAACCAGATCAGATCGTAGCCCAGTTGCTCGACCACCGGAGTCACTACCGGCAGGGTCAGCAGCATGATTCCCAAAGGGTCCATGAAAGTGCCGAGGATGATGTAGATCATCGAAAGTGCCAAAAGAACGCCCATCGGTGGCAGGTCCAAAGACAAGGCCCAGATCGACAGGCTTGCTGCTATTCCCGTAAAGCTGATAAAACCGACGAAAATTTTTGCCCCCAGTACGATGGCAAACACGCTGGCCACTTGCGTAACGGTTTCAGCAATCGACATTTTTGCGGTTTTTTTGTCCAGACGCTTCGCGAGTGCAGCCAATCCCCAGGCACCTGCGGCACCCACCGCCGCAGCCTCCGTAGGTGTTACGACACCAAGGTAAATACCGCCCATGACAAGAGCAAACAGGACGATAATCGACCAGGTTCCCTTTAACGAACGGAATCGTTCGCCCCAAGTCACCGATTCCGGTCTCGGCGCCAATGCTGGATTTATCGACGCACGAACCCAGATCATTCCCATATAGATCAAAGCCGACAGGACGCCAGGAATGAAACCGGCAATCAACAGTTTGCCGATCGATTGCTCGGTAAATATCCCATACAGGATCATCAGAATGCTGGGCGGAATCAGAGACCCCAGGGTTCCGCTGGCTGCGACCACGCCGGTCGCCAAGCCCTTGTCGTATTTGTGGCGCAGCATTTCAGGTACGGCCAGTTTTCCCATGGCCGCGGCGGTTGCCAGGCTTGATCCACTGACCGCTGCGAACATGGCACAACCGACCACCGATGCCATGGCCAGCCCAGCGGGCGTACCGGACAGCCAAACCCGTGCCGTATTGTACAAGTCACGGGTAAAACCGGCGTGGTAAGCGACATATCCCATCATCATGAACATCGGTATGGCGACCAATGCGAAGGAGGAGATAAAAGAGAACGGTTCAAAGGCGATGAAGGCGATGGCGGCGGACCAACCGCGCTCAAATTCAAAGTCACCACCTTGCGGCCAACCGATCACGACGATCAAACCTGCGAAGCCTACGCCGCCCAAGGCAAATGCAATCGGCACGCGGAACAATATGAGAGCTAGGACAATCGCCAGCCCGGCATATCCGACAACGACGGGATCCATTACAATTCTCCAATACTGGGGGGAAGACTTCCGCCATTGGCAATGCGTCGTATTCCTATAACCACATCGAATGCCAACCGCAGAGTCATGGCTGAGACTCCGAAGAAAACAGCAAAACGCGACGGATATTCCGGCAGCTCAAGCGGTCCTTCGTTGAAGGCGAGAACTGAATATGCCTGATGAAAATCAAGGAATGTGGCATAGCTGATTAAGGAGAAGACCACCAATCCAACGAAGTTTCCAAAAGTCTCAAAAAATAATTGTTTTTGGAGCGAAAACCGGTCGGTGACAAGCGTCACATAGACATGCTGCTTCGTCCGTTGCACATAGGCGAGTGGCAAAAATACCAAAACCACGACGAGCAGTTCGTTGATGACTACATCGTCCGGGATAGGTGCATTGAACAGATAGCGTCCGATCACCGATACCGTCGTCACGATCAGCATGACGAGTATGGCGATGCCAGCGACAAACACGAGCCCACGATCCGCTGCACTAATAATTTTATCAATCATATCAAAAACCCATCGGTGAGGGTGCGCGTCGGGATATTTGGACGCGCACCCCGATTAACCAATAAACTCAACGTTTCCAGGGATAATCTTGGGTCTTGAGTTCCGCCTCGTATTTAGCGCGGAGCCGGTTCATCGTATCGACGACTTTTTGCCCATCGATGCCTTTCTTGCTCACTTTTTTGATCCAGTCTTCGACAAAATAACTGGACGCCTGGCTCCACTTTTCGCGTTCATTTTTCTCCATGGCATGGAAGATGACTTTCTTGCCGTCAATACCGGCCTCCATGTCTTTTCGGGCTTTTGCGATGTCCGCGAAATAGGTCTGCGCGAATTTGTCGATGTATTGATCGCTGACCCTCAAAATGGTCTTCTGAATATCCGCCGGCAACTTGTTGAAGGTTTTGAGGTTTACGCCAATACCGAAACCCAGCACCTGGCCCATTTGCACTTCCGTCCAATGGCCCGCGACTTCGTAGTGCTTGTAGGCCTTCGCAGCCTGGATATAGTTGATCGTCGCATCGACGGTCCCCTTATCAAGCGCTTGGTAGAGTTCGCCCATACCGATACGGACCGGCGTAGCGCCGAGCTTTCTCAACAGACCTCCCCAGCCACCGGTAGCGCGGATTTTCAGGCCATCCAGGTCCTCGACCTTCAGGATTGGTTTTTTCGAAAGAATGTCTACCGAACCGGTTGTAAAATTGGTCAGAATCTTGACGTTTCTTTTCTCTGTCTCGGCGCGTAACTCCGGCAAAACCTTGCGCAATTCTTGCCAGGTTTTTGTGCCGACCCACGGGTCGCGGCCGCCGAAGGGAGCGTTCGCCAAGTTCCAAATCGGCAGATCCGCCGGCGTATAGACGCCAACAATGGAGCCCATGTCGGCAAGGCCGGCACTGACCGCCTTCAAGGCCTCCTTGCCCTTGACCAATGCCTGGCTCCAGAAAATCTCGATTTCAACCTGACCATTCGTTTGTTTTTTGATTTCGTCCGCCCACCATTGCAAGGTCACTTGGCGTGCTCCGCGCGGTGGCCCAAACTCTGCATAACGCAACTTGTATGTATTTGCTTTGGATTCGCTTGGAGTCATTGTGGTTAGGCCGCCGACTATCAAGGCAGCGGTTGCAACCATTGCGCCGGTCTTCAAAATACCGGCAACTGTAATAAACTTTCTCATGTTACATCCTCTTTCGTCGCTATTGGTTACTAGGAAAATGGCTGGGATTCCTGAGGGTTGGACAATCCAACAAATCACAAAATCCAGCACGGTCGAGTTCAGCTTTCTGTGTCTTAGGGCCCTCGCTCAGATGATAAATGACGTCAAATGACTTTCCTTTCCACCAGGTCCGCCAGATCCGCTTCAGTCAGTCCCAGGTACTCGCCATAGACAGAGGCATTGTCCTGCCCCAGTTCGCCGGCGGAATGCCTGACCACGCCTGGATTGTTGGTAAATTTGGGCACCACATTTTGCATGCGCACTTCTCCGAAATCATCATCTGGAACCGGGATGATGGTTTCACGTGCCGCGAATTGTGGGTCTTCAAATATCTGCCCGATGGAAAGGATGGGAGCCAGGCTTCCCCCCTCCCGCTCGAATGCCTCCAAAGCTTCCGCTTGGGTATGGCTTTCAAACCACTCCTTGAAGATCACTTCGATTTCGTGCTGATTTTGAGATCGTGCCTTATTGCTGGCAAACTGAGACATTTCGCCAAGCTCGGGCCGCTCTATCGCTCGGCTGTTACGTTTGAAAACGGCGTCCGTGCTGCCGGACAACGATATGAAATGGCCGTCAGATGTGCGAAACACGTTGGCCGGGGCCGAATAATGGCTGGCATTTCCTTGGCGCTCCGGCTCCTCGTCCAACTGATCATACTGAATGGTTTGAAAATCCAGGAGCCGAAAAGTCGCCTCGGTCAGGGAAAGGTCAATTTCCTCGCCGCCTTTAACGGTGCCCTTGGCTATCCCCAGTAGAGCCGCCAAAACTGACGTTGCGGCAAATAGACCACCTACGGCGTCGCCAATCGGATAGCCATTGTGCATCGGTGTCCTATCCGGATCGCCGGTCATATAGGTCAGGCCCGACATCGCTTCGAAGATACGTGCGAAACCTGGTTTGTTCTTGTAAGGCCCGGTTTGGCCGAACGCCGTAGCACGCAAAATGACCAAGTTCGGATTGACAGCCCAAAGGCGCTCCTTGCTCAACCCCCACCGCTCAAGGGTACCGGGGCGAAAATTTTCCAGTAAAACATCGAATTTCGGCAACATTCCCAAAAAAAGCTCCACTCCCTCTTCCTTACGCAGATCAAGGGAGACGAGCCTCTTGTTGCGATTGGCAACCTTCCACCAGAGTGAGCGGCCATCTTTAAACGGTGGAAAGCTTCGTAAGCCATCCCCCAGGTCAGTTAATTCGACCTTCACAACCTCGGCGCCATAGTCGGCCAACAGGGTGCCGGCTAGAGGGGCCGCGATGAGGGTTGAAATATCAAGAATCCGAATTTCTTGCAGTGGACCAGACATGTTTTAAAACCTCTCAAATGGCACTTTGTTAGTGCCCATAATAATCCAGCAGGCCGCACACTGACTTGACACGGTTCAGCAGGAATTAAATTGATTGCTTGTTTTTTTAAGTCATTTGTTTTAAACTGTAAAGCATAAAGTTTACTGCGCTCGGGCAAAGGAGATGAACCGCTTGGCAAAAAGAGCTACGACAAAGGTTGATCCGGATAAGGCGAAACTCAGCCTCATTGATGCAGCAGAACGGCTTATGGCAGAAAATGGCATCAACGGTATTTCCTTGCGGAAAATCGTCAGCGAAGCTGGTCAGGGCAATTCGGCAGCGCTGCAATATCACTTCGGCACCCGCTTTGACTTGGTCTGGGCAATCATAGATCTGAGAACACGGCCCATCGACCAAAGTCGTAGGGCAATGCTGGAATATGCCCAGGCTGATCCCAAGGGAATGAGTGTGAGCCAAGTGGCGCGGGCCATGGTCATGCCGCTGGCCTCAAGCGCCGTACAGAATCGGGGAAAGGAAGTCTATTACGTGCGCTTTCTCGCGCGCATCCAGAGCGAGCCTGCTTTAATCGCTCAATCCGTAAAGCACCCCAATTACGGAGGCTTACGGGAATGCGCCTACATTCTTCATCGGATCGTTCCGGAAATTCCAAAACAAGTAATGAACCTTAGAATCCGGCTGGCTCTCTCGGCAATGTTCCTGGAGGTTGCAGAAATCGAGCGTGAGGTTTGCAAGCCGGGCGCAGTTCCGGAGGTAGAGAAGATCGAGGAAAGAATTACCAACATTGTGGATTCCATAGCCGGCATGCTTTCCGCACCCGTTTCCGAAACCGTGAGGCAATAAGACAATCGTTCGGCCCCAACTGATTCAAGCGGATATTCAAGGCACCCAAAAGAATTGGGCATAGGCAAAATGTCCGATCAGATAGATATAAATCGAAGAAAACGGAGAAACAATCGGATGAAAAACTATATTGACCCCAAGGCGCCGAAGGATGCGCATGCGGCCACCATCAGTTCAAATTTGGCGATGGCGGGAAAACTGCGGTTTGAAGATACCCAGGATTTTAAGGATGCTCAACGTGGCTTTATCGGCACTGTTCCGGATGGTGTGGTTACAAATTCCCGAGGCTCAATCGCCTGGGACTTGGGGAAGTATAAGTTCCTCGAGCCCGAAGAAGCACCTGACACCGTGAATCCCAGTCTGTGGCGGCAAGCGCGTCTGAACATGATCAACGGATTATTCATGGTCACGGAACGTGTCTATCAGGTGCGTGGCCTTGATATCGCCAACATGACCATCATCGAGGGCGATACAGGCCTTATTATCATTGACCCGCTTACGACGACGGAAGTGGCGAGGGCGGCTCTTGAGCTTTATTTCGAACACCGCACAAAGAGGCCTGTGGTAGCGGTCATGTACACGCACAGTCATATTGACCACTATGGCGGTGTAAAAGGCGTCATCGACGTCGCCGATGCCGCTTCTGACAAAGTGGCTGTGATCGCTCCGGATGGGTTTATGGAAGCCATCGGGGGCGAAAATATTTTGACCGGCAGCCCAATGTCGCGGCGGATGCAATTCCAGCTGGGTGGCTTGTTGGCCCAAGGGCCGCGCGGCCAGGTCGACGCCGGCCTTGGCAAAACATCTGCACGTGGCCAGGTCGGTTTGATCGCGCCAAACCAGTTGATCGTCGAGGATACCGAAACTCATGTCATCGACGGTGTCGAGGTTCAATTCCAGTTGGCTCCTGAATCGGAAGCTCCAGCGGAAATGCACATCTACATGCCGCAGTTCAAGGTTTTGAACATGGCGGAAAACGCCACACATAACTTGCATAATTTCTGCCCTATCCGAGGCGCGGTCGTGCGAGATCCTCTCTTATGGTCCAAATATCTTGATGAAGCCATCGACTTATATTGCGCCGATTGTGAAATATTGATCGGGCAACATCACTGGCCGACTTGGGGTCGAGACCGAGTCGTCGATTATCTTGCAAAGCAGCGGGATCTTTACAAATACATTCATGACCAGACGGTGCGGCTCATGAACCATGGATTGAAGTCAGCTGAAATCGCCGAGCGTTTGGATCACCCGCCAAGCCTGCAAAAGGAGTGGGCCTTGCGCGGATATTACGGCACGGTTAATCACAATTCCAAGGCCGTCTATCAACGTTATCTCAGTTGGTATGATGCAAACCCCGCGAACCTTCATCCTTTGCCTCCCGTGGAAACGGCGAAGCGGACGGTGGAATATATGGGGGGCGCGGCGGCAATGATAGCACGTGCACAGACGGATTTAGAAAACGGCGAATTCCGCTGGGTGGCGCAGGTTATGAGCCAGCTCATTTTTGCCGAGCCGGATAATCAGGTTGTTCGAAGTTTGGCGGCGGACGCTTTTGAGCAATTGGGTTACCAAGCGGAATCGGCAACTTGGCGTAATGCCTATCTATATGGAGCGCAAGAACTGCGCCACGGCGTTGCAGAATTGAAGCCCAGGCCGTTGGTAAGCCCGGACGTGATGGAAGCGATCGATAGCAGCACGTTATTCGATTATATGGGAATTCGCCTCATTCCGGAAAAAGTAGGCGAGCGTTCGTTCAAGAGTAATTGGTTAATCAATGCCCCGGATACGAACGTGGTGCTTACGCTGCAAAATCACACACTCACGCACCGCACCGTCCAATCTTGCGGTGATGCCGATGTTACGGTCCGTCTTGAGCGCCAGACATTGGCCGATCTGGTTCTCGGGGTCGAGAGTATCGAAGCCGCAATCGCAGATGGACGTGTCGTCATTGATGGAGATCGGGAAGCGATTAACGGGCTATTCGGTATGCTCGACAGCTTCCCATTCATGTTCAATGTGGTGACGCCAATTTCCACATGATACGAAACTTACCGTCGCTCTCAAACAAAGCCACGCCACCCACGTGGGTGGCGTGACCCCTCTGAAACCTCTTCGTATCGAAGTGGTTGGCATCGTTACCGATTGCAATGACTATATAAGGAATTCCAAAATGGATAATTACGACAAGATTTTTATCAACGGCGCATGGGTTAAACCTGTCGGGCAAGACACCATCGACGTCATTAATCCAGCGACCGAGGCTGTCATTGCAACGATCCCCGCTTGCGTCGCCGCTGACGCCTACGCGGCCATGGGGGCTGCGCGGGCAGCATTCCACGAATGGTCACAGAAATCAGTCGAGGATCGAGTCGATTACCTCAGAAAAATCCACGAGGGCCTCAAGGTCCGTGCCCAAGAAATTGCTGAAACCATCACCAATGAAGTCGGAATGCCGCTGAAATTGTCGCATATAATTCAAGCGGGCTTTCCTATTCACCAGTTCGACTCGATGGCTAAGGTCGCTACCGATTTCGATTTCGAGACTGAGGTTGGAAATTCCAAGGTGTTCAGAGAAGCGGTGGGCGTTGTCGTATGTATCACGCCTTGGAATTACCCGCTTCACCAAATCGCCGCCAAATTGGCACCCGCTCTGGCGGCCGGATGCACCGTGGTTCTCAAGCCTAGCGAAATTGCTCCGATCAATGCGTTCATATTAACTGAAGTGATCGAAAGCGTCGGCCTTCCAAAGGGTGTGTTCAACCTCGTCACGGGAACAGGTCCGGTTGCCGGTGAAGCCTTGGTGTCGAATCCGGACGCCGACATGATTTCCTTCACCGGATCCACCACTGCCGGGCGGCGAATTTCAGAAATCGCGGCACAGAGTATCAAGCGCGTGACGTTGGAATTGGGCGGCAAATCCGCGGCGATCATCCTCCATGACGCCGACATGGAGAAGGCAATCAAAGGTGTCTTCAAGGCGGCCTATATCAATTCCGGTCAAACCTGCGCCGCGCACACGCGGATGTTGGTACCCGAGTCGCAATACGACAAAGCCAAAAAGATTGCAAAAGACGTGGCCGAAACTTGGAGCGTTGGCGATCCATGGGACAAAAACGCGCGTCTTGGTCCGCTGGTTTCCGACACGCAGTTCGAGCGAGTCCAAGAATATATCGAAAAGGGTATAGCCGATGGCGCTGAACTCGTGACTGGAGGCCTGGGCAAACCAGAAGGCCTGACCAAAGGTTATTTCGTCAAACCGACGGTCCTCGGCAAGGTTGAGCCAAAATCCACCGTTGCCCAGGAAGAAATTTTCGGACCGGTAATATCGATCCTTACTTTCAAAGATGAAGACGAAGCCATCGCCATTGCCAATGATTCAATTTATGGCTTGGCCAGCGGTATTTGGTCGGATGATGGCGAACGAGCGATGAAAATCGCGCGGTGCCTGCGAACGGGCACGGTCGATATTAATGGCGGCGCCTTCAATCCCAACGCGCCCTTTGGTGGATACAAACAGTCCGGTAACGGTCGTGAGTTCGGCACCTACGGTCTCGAAGAGTTTCTCGAATACAAAGCCGTCCAACTGTGACTGGATTTCGGATCATATTTTTTTGAGGCTTTGCTGGGGGGGGGCTTGAGCATTTTTCCAAGATCGTGGATGCATGCCACCCTTAAAGGATTCTTCTTTTGGTGGTGTGCGGCACGACTGCCGAGTTCAAAGACAATGGACGCAGGAGAAAAGAAATATCACCATGAATTCGCCGCTGTGGTCGAATTTGTCACCGACGTTCTCACCTCTTGAACAAACGTCCGTTTCGCATCGCTTAACGGAAGTCAGTTTATTGACGCTACCTCAGTCCAAGACACTCCACACTCAATTGCCCTTCGATCTCATTGAAAACTCCCTGGATTTGTGGTGCATTGGCGCACATGACTGAAAACAACTTGTTTACGCCAATCACAATTGGCGAGCTATCACTGTCACACCGTGTCGTTATGGCACCGCTGACAAGGATGCGAGCGACAGTTCCCGGCAACGTCCCCAACGAGATGATGGCCCAATATTATGGACAGCGCGCGAGTGCAGGCGGGTTGATTATCGCCGAGGCTTCCCAGGTTTCTGAAGATGGCCGCGGAGCGCCCTGCACACCTGGCAGTCATTCACCAGAACAAATCGCTGGCTGGAAATTGATCACCAACGCTGTGCACGCAAAAGACGGAAAGATTTTTCTCCAGCTATGGCATATGGGCCGTCTATCCCATCAATCACATCAGCCCGATGGAAAGCTTCCAATCGCGCCCTCCCCAATTGCTGCAAACACGGAGGTCATGACAACTGAATTCGAGCGTGTACCCTGCCCAACACCACGCGCCCTGGAAACCGAAGAAATTCCGGACCTGATCGAGCGTTATGTGCACGCTGCCCGTTCGGCCATGGAAGCCGGTTTCGACGGTGTTGAAATCCACGCTGCAAACGGATACTTGCTGGAACAGTTTCTGCAGACACGGACCAATCAACGAACCGACGCCTATGGCGGTTCAATTGATAACCGCTGTCGCCTGGTGCTGGAAATTACCGAGGCCATCACGGCAGCATTGGGGTCAGAACGTGTGGGCATCAGATTGACCCCGTACGGTATCGCAAATGACAGCGGCGAAGAAAATCCGATGCCGCTCTACTCGCACCTGATCAAGGAACTGGACAAGCTCAACCTCGCCTATCTGCACCTGATCGAGCCGAGGGCCAGCGGCGCAGGTCAGCGTGAAGTGGATCATCAAAACGTCCCATCTGCCGCTGAGCTTTTTCGCCCCATGTGGCGAGGGGTTCTTATTGCCGCAGGTAATTTCAAAGGTGATAGCGCAAATGCCATGCTGGCGGCTGGGAATGCTGATGCAATTGCATTCGGGAGGTTTTTCATCTCAAACCCTGACCTGCCCGAAAGATTGCGTCAGGGTTCAGAGCTGAACCCGTATGATCGCAGTACATTTTATGGCGGCAGGGAAGTGGGGTATCTTGATTACCCATCGTTGGACGAGGCAGTTTCTTAGGCATTGGCTCGTTGCCTGAGAACACTAACTTTGGGATCAAGGCATCGATCGTCAGACAGTTCCTGACATCCGCTGGTCTGCCAACAAAATGGTCAAACCAGTCTGAGCCTGTGTCCACAACGAACCTCGCAAAGATCGCCAGGAACCAGACTTTGATGGTGGTGTGTAATAATTAGGTATCGGGCTGAATTAACAGCCTTGCGGTTAGCGAACATTACCTGAACAAATGGCCTTTTCATGTGCCCACCATGTGCCCAGTACAAATCACGACAAGAAGAGAAAATAAAGGAAAGTATGTGATTACAAGGACTTACGTGAGACACCACCAGATGTTGGAAACACCGTATTTCGCCCACCAAAAAACCCGTTAACCTGTTGAGGTTGCGGGTTTATTTTTGGTTGCGGGGGCTCGATACCCACTATTTCGTACGCCTATTTCCTCTTTTATTCCTACAGTTCGGCTAACTTGATGTGATGTTCACATCACTTGTCAGATTTACATTTCTTTATATCTATTTAATAATAGAATTTTAGAAGCTAAAATGGTGGATGGGCGGCTTACATTCTTTATCAATGATTAGTCCGTTGTTAAGAAGTCTGTTTGAGCATTGAGACCGGGCATATCACAGCCCATATTACAGCGATCATTTTGCATAAAAGCTTGCTCAACCATTTGAGGATGAGGCGGAAGTTGTAGCCGACGGCAGTCATGACGGCGTTGATCTGGTCACCGAGGCGTCCTTTGAGGAAGTTTCTGGCCATATGGCCATCGGTTTTGCAATGCCCGATCACAGCTTCGATGGCGGAGCGTCGCCTCAGTTCCTTTTTGATCTGTCCATGAACGCCGCGCTTTTGGCCTGATTTGAAGACCCGGTCGGGATTTTCGGTATCGTGGCCACGATAACCCTTGTCGACATAGGCGCGCTCGATCTGACGTCCTGTGAGAGCTTCGGTTTCCTCGATCACCTCCTTCAGTGTATGACCATCATAAGGGCTTCCGGGCAGCGCCTTGGCGTGCAGGATAAACTGGCCGCCCTTACAGCGTTTGTTGGTCGTGGTCAGCGAAACCTTGACGCCGAACTCCCAGGGCGTTCGGGCCTTGCCTTTACCGATGCACTCGGTCTCGGGGGCATGCCAGGAATAGATTTTGGGATCACGCTGGCGCTGTTTCTGGCGGCGAATTTTGGAGGCCCGGCTCAAAGGAACGGCAAAGGCCTGGCGCAGGGCCTCGTCATCATCGGTCTTGCGTCTGATGTCGCGGACGATGCGGCCCAGGCGGGTGCGCAGGAACTTGAGCTTTTTCTGCATGCGCCTGAACTGTTTGGCGTGGGCATAACGCCCGGCCATCAGGGCCGCCCGTTTGGCAACGCGGGCATAGGACTGGCGCAATGGCACATCGTGGGTCCTGGCCAGCTTGCCGAGCTGTTGAATGGCCGTCAGCAATAGCCCGGCGTCGGTCGGGAAGGCAATGTCCTTCGGTTGCACCGTGGTGTCCACCGTCACCCGTGCCATGTCGCGCTTGTTCAGGGCACCGCTCTCTTCGGCCAGGCGCAGGCTCTCCTGCAGAAGGATATCCAGATCGTCGCCAATGCGCTTGCGCCAATGGCTTAAACCCGAGCGCTCGTGCGGCAAAGTGTGCTGGAAAAATTCCTCGCCAGTCAAATACTGGAAATACGGGTCATGAACCCAGCGATCCCAAGTCGCCTCGTCCGACAGGGCATAGGTCGCCTTCAGCAGCATCATGCCGATCATGAAACGCACCGGCTCCGCCGGACGACCTTCAGCGGAGAACCGCTCCGCCAGCTGATCGTCAATCCAGTCCCAGTCGATCTTGTCGGCCAAAACCACAAGCGCGTGTTTCAGATTGATAATTTGATCGAGACGGGCACGGAATAAATCGTCGTGCCGGGCCTGTCGTTGTTTCTTCGGTCGCATCCGGAGCCTCCGTTTCGAAGGCCTCCAGCGAATCACATTCGGGTCAAAAGATGAATCCCGTTTTGCAAGAAAACAACATCGATTACACCGGTTTCCTGCAATTTGAAATGCCGTAAATCCATCTGAAAGACAAGCATATCAACGATGCCGAAGTTTTTCACAGAGAACTGATTAAGATGTGGTATTTATGAAAAAGAATTTTACAAAAATACTCCTTGTTGCCTTTCTCGGGGGGGCTTTTCTGATCTTCGGCCCAAACGCTGTGTCAAAGTTGAGAGTAGAAATTCAAACCACTATGGCATCTTTGTTGGATAATTACTGGGGCAAGCGGGAGCAAGGACACAACCCACCGCCGGGAAATTTACAACTAACGGTTCATGAAAAAACGCGCCCCACATCTCCAAGGCAATGTGTCGCTTCTGGTTTTTATCCGTATTATCACAATGGTATTATCTGTTAATAAATAGCGACCGTCTTGAACACTGACAATATCATTTTCACGAAAGTTGCAAGTGACGGGGCAATGACATGCCATTGAGGCAGTCTCTCACCTGCAACTCGAGTTAAATCTGTGGTAAATCAACACCTTTTTGCAAACAGGCTGCAACAACCGTGTTCCTGAGCAGGCAAGCTATGGTCATCGGCCCGACGCCGCCCGGCACCGGCGTGATGGCACCTGCTGTCTGAACCGCCTCGTCAAAGTCGACGTCACCGACAAGGCGCGTCTTTCCCTCGCCTTTTTCCGGCGCATCGATGCGGTTGATGCCGACGTCGATCACCACAGCACCCGGCTTGACCCAATCGCCCTTGACCATTCTATCGCGACCAACGGCGGCGATCAGGATATCGGCGCGGGCGCATTCTTCAGCCAGATCGACCGTCCGTGAATGGGCGATGGTCACCGTACAGTGTTCGGCCAGCAATAGCGCCGCCATTGGTTTGCCGACAATGTTGGAACGCCCCAACACCATTGCCCGCTTGCCTTTTAGGTCTCCCAGATGGTCCTTCAGCATCATGATGCAGCCCAGCGGCGTGCACGGCACCATGGCACTTTTATCGCCGGTGGTAAGCTTGCCGACGTTGATCAGGTGAAAGCCGTCGACGTCCTTGGCCGGGGTGATGGAAGCAAGCACCTTAGCCTCGTCGATATGATTCGGCAACGGCAACTGCACCAGGATGCCGTTGACGCTGTCATCACCGTTCAAATTGTCGATCAGCTTCAACAGATCGTCTTCGCAGGTGTCGGCGTCCAGCTTGTGCTCGTACGAGTTCATGCCGGATTCCAGCGTTTGCTTGCCTTTGTTGCGGACGTAAACCTGGGACGCCGGGTCCTCGCCAACCAGCACCACCGCCAAACCTGGGGTCAGATCATGGTCCGCCTTGATGCGAGCCACTTCAGTCCCGATACGTTCGCGCAGTCTCTCGGCAAAAGCCTTGCCGTCGATAATCGTTGCTTCACTCATGTTTTTAAACTTCCCTAGAACAGTCCTGCGATGCGACCGTCCGAACCGATGTGAATGTTGGTCGCCGCCGGTACCCGCGGCAGTCCGGGCATTGTCATGATATCGCCGCAGACGACGACCAGGAATTCCGCCCCGCCCGACAACCTGACCTCGCGGATCGGCACCGCGTGGCCGCTGGGCGCACCTTTCAGATTGGGATCGGTTGAAAAGCTGTACTGGGTCTTGGCGATACAGATCGGGAAATGGCCGTAGTCTTCCTGCAGGGTGTTGATCTGCTCGCGAATTTTCTTGTCGGCGATCACTTCTTCGGCCCCGTAAAGCGACGTGGCGACGGTGCGGATCTTGTTCCACAGGGTCATTTCGTCCGGATACAGGGGATGGAAGTTGGATTCGTCCTTCTCGATCTTAGCGACGACAGCCTTGGCCAGGTCTTCGGCACCAGCGCCGCCATTGCCCCAGTGATCGGACTCAATAGCCTCGACACCTAGTTCGGCGCATTTTTGTTTGACCAGTTCGACTTCGGCCGCGGTATCGGCGGAAAACTTGTTGATCGCAACGATCGCTTTCATGCCGAAGTGCGAGATGTTCGAGATATGACGCTCCATGTTGGCGCAACCCTCTTCCAGGGCTTCCAGATTTTCTTGCATCAAGTCGGCCTTTTCAACACCGCCATGATATTTCAAGGCCCGGATGGTTGCGACGAGCACCACCAGATCCGGCTTCAAGTCGCCCTTGCGGCACTTAATGTCGAAGAACTTCTCGGCCCCTAAATCGGCGCCGAAACCGGCTTCTGTGACAACATAGTCACCCAGTTTCAAAGCCGTCTGTGTCGCCATCAGTGTGTTGCAGCCGTGCGCGATGTTGGCAAAGGGTCCGCCATGAATAAAGGCCGGATTGCCTTCCATGGTCTGAACCAGATTGGGCTTGATAGCGTCTTTCAGAAGGGCCGACATGGCACCCGCCGCCTTCAGGTCTTTTGCTGTCACCGGTTTGCGGTCGCGCGAATAACCGACAATGATATTGCCCAGACGGCGTTGTAGGTCATCTAAATCTTTCGACAGGCACAGTATAGCCATCACTTCCGACGCTACTGTGATGTCGAAGCCGCCCTGGCGCGGCGCGCCATTTGCGACGCCGCCCAGCGACGTGGTCACCTCGCGCAGAGAGCGATCGTTCATGTCAACCGCCCGGCGCCATGTAATGCGCCGGTTATCTAGCCCCGTCTTGTCATTGTGATGCCAATAAACATGGTTGTCGATCATCGCCGCCAACAGGTTGTTGGCCGCGCCAATGGCGTGAAAGTCACCGGTGAAATGAAGATTGATATCCTCCATGGGGACAACCTGGGCCATACCACCGCCTGCAGCGCCGCCCTTCATGCCGAAACACGGGCCCAGGCTGGGCTCACGCAGGCACATAATCGCCTTCTTGCCAATTCTGTTTAGGCCGTCGCCTAGGCCAACCGTCGTCGTCGTCTTGCCTTCGCCAGCCGGGGTCGGCGATATCGCCGTCACCAGGATCAGCTTGCCGTTTTTGTTCTTCTTTAAGGTATCGATGTAATCCAACGACATCTTCGCCTTGAAATGACCGTAAGGCTCCAGATGCTCAGTGCCGACGCCAAGCTTTTCAGAGGCGATTTCCGAAATCGGGCGCATGCTTGCCCCTTGGGCTATTTCAATGTCGCTCTTCGGGTTCTTATGCTGGTCGTGCTTGGCCATGGTGACCTCCCTAGTTCTGTAAGAATCTTATGCCGAATTGGCTAATTTCTGGGTTTGGCTGCCCGCAGGCTCTGTGCCAAAACGGGCCTCGTAATGTTCTTTCTGACGAGTCGCGGCAACAACGGAATTGCGCATCAGGATGGCCACAGTTACCGGGCCCACTCCACCAGGCACCGGGGCAATCCAGCCCGCTACCTTCTCACAACTATCATAATCCGCATCGCCGACGACTTTGGTGTTGCCGTCTTCGTCAGTGACCTGATTTATACCGATGTCGATCACCGCCGCCCCGGGCTTGATCATATCCCCGGATATCAGGGCTGGCTTGCCCACCGCGATGAAGACCGCATCGGACCTTCTGGAATGGACCGCAAGGTTGCGTGTCATGTGATGGCATACCGTCACCGTTGCCCCCTCGGCCATCAACAAGAAGGCGATGGGCTTGCCAACGATCTCAGAATGGCCGATCACCGTCACTTCCAGACCCACTAACTCAAGGCCGGTCTGCTTCAAAAGCTCGACTGAGGCCATCGCCGTGCAAGGCCCCAGACGAATGTCGTTATAGACGATGTCACCGATGGAGGACGGATGCATGCCCTCGACGTCCTTTAAGGGGTGAACAGCCGACTGCAAACGGCGGATATTCATATGATCGGGAACAGGACGCTGAAGAATAATTCCAGTAATGCGGGGATCGGCATTCATCGAGGCAATAGCCGCAAGAACCTCATCTTCAGTGCTTTGCCCCGTAAAGGCCCGTTCTTCAAAATTGATCCCCGCCTTCTCGGAAGAACGCTTTTGATTACGGACATAAAGGGCGACAGGAGCTGAATCGCCAATGACAATGGCGACCAGTTTCGGCTGCCATCCCGCCGCTGCCAAATCGGCAACGTCTTGTGAAACTTCTTTCAAAATCTCTTTGGCGAGTAGTTTTCCGTCTATGTCCTTATGCATGTCTTTTCGCAGCACCCATGGATTTCTGTATCAATGACTAATCTATCTCGCCCCTTTGTCCAGGACACGAGAGGGGGGAGGCACACTTCCGCACCTTTAATATACCTTTTGGTAAAAATGGTATAACATAGAGATCGATGATCGACAAGTCCTTCTCGCATCAAATATTGGGGCTTATCATTTTTGTTATGAAAAAATTTCAGAGTGCTTGCTTGAGAAAATGTGTTAACCTGTTGTAAACTCGATATATTTTAATTCGATATTATTTTTACAAGCATTCGTCTGCACTCCCTACATGGCGTAAGGGTGTGCAGGCAAAGAGAATTTCAAATTAACCCAATTATGTACCGTTTACAGGGCACATCTTAAAATTTATGCCGCCAAGAATAACGGTTCAGGCGAGAAGCGACGAAATATCGCGGATTGAACCAATTCTTGCCTCGGGTTGAGGCCCATCACGTTCTTGATCGTCGGGATTGTACTTGCCTGTCCTGACTTGAACCGCCCGCAGTCCGGCACGCAGCGCGCCGCCAATATCGGCATCCATGTCGTCACCGATCATCATCACGTCCCCCGCCGGCAACGTCAAATTCTCCACGACCGATAAAAAAAGGCCGTGTCGGGCTTTCCCATCACCTGGGCGGAACGCCGCGTAGCATATTCAAGCGCCGCGACGAACGGGCCAATATCCAGTGACAATGCCTCACCGCGCCGACAGTATCGGTTTTTATGCAAGGCGATCAGCATGGCGCCGCCCTGTAACAT
>Ga0233449_1001379_pt1 | contig 22321 bp, 19 predicted proteins | sample SI_124_October20_FD_183012 | JGI IMG/M metagenome (GOLD analysis project Ga0233449, IMG submission 183012) | Seawater microbial communities from Saanich Inlet, British Columbia, Canada - SI_124_October2016_200_MG | ecosystem: Environmental > Aquatic > Marine > Inlet | place: Canada: British... | reverse complement strand
CGGTATTTTTATGGGCAATTTTTAAGGCGAGTTTTGTGCAGGCTATGCCGGTCAGTAGTAGCGTGAGCATGAGGGCAATTGGCATAAAGGGGCGCAGGAAAGTGACGATGGGTAATATTAAAAATACAATTGGCACGGCGTAATAATAAAAAGCCGATATGCCGCCGATCAGACTTTCAAGTTTTTCTTTTCCCTCGACCCAGCGTTCAATGACGATGATCTGAGCGCCAGCCCAAAGCACGCCCTGTGTCGGGAAAAAGGGTGCAAATAGAGCCATGATGAAATTACGGATCGATAGGGAATAATGAGTGCGGTTTAGATTGAGATCAACCTTATCATCAGGGCGAAATTTCTGATTATCCTTAATCAGGGCGGTGCCGGTCACAAGGTCGGAAAAAAGCAGCAGGTAAGTCATAAAGGCAAGTGGTAATGCACTGATAAAATAAGCTGCTGGCGGAAATCCGATAGAAAAAGGTGATATTTTAGACATCAGTTCACCAAGCGGCGGAATGAGAAAGCCGCCCTCAATATTAAATGTCATTTCACCGCTATAAGCACCAAATAACCCGGCAATAATAAAGCCGGGAAGAAGCCCGAATGAAGCTATAAAAGCGGCACTTTTATAATGATGTTTTAATTTCTGATACGCGGGCAGGTAAAGAATAATTAAACAGGTAATGATCGCGAGCAGAAAAGATATCGGCATTTCTTTAAACTGTTCAATGTCATCATAAAATATCCGCTTAAAGGCCGTAAGGGCCGCCGCAAGTATCATGCCCGCCTTTAGAGACGCCGGTACGAAATTAAAAAATTTCCTGCCCAGCCCTGTGAATGCCATGATCAGGGTAATAGCGGCAAAATTCAGCGAAAGTGCCGTCATCATCTGAAAACGCTCTGCGGGCGTTTCGTATCCACCGATCACCAATGCCAGCACAAGTGGCAGTGCCGGCGTTATCCAGCCAGCAGCAAAAGGTTCACCAAAAAGGATCACGCTGGAAGTTACCAGCATCATATGAAGCATGGCGATGGTTACCGCTTCTTCGAATGAAAGGCCGAAGGACGTCGTCAGAAGCGGAATGAGCGCAAGCGCGGTCGAGAGAGAAACCACAAGTCCCTGAAGCAGGAGTGGCCATTCAATGCGCATATGCATAATAGGCAATCGCGCGGTAAATATCCCCCATTTAAAACCTGAATTATTCATGGATACTTTGTATATGGGATACGGTTTGGAGTATAGAAAAAATAAAAAATTAACAAAAAGTAAACAAAATATAAACAAAATATAAAATTTTACATTTTTTACTTCGATAGAACATAACAATATGATAGGGTGCGTCAGTTTTGTAAGCATTGAGTAATTAGAAGAGTAAACCGTGAGTATTTTAAGAGACGAGCCAAGATCGATTTCCCACCCTCATTTAGTTGAGTTTCTTACTGCCTGTGACAATGTTAGAGGTGACGGCTTTATAACCGTACCGCTTATTCAGACCACAGAAATATTCAAATACTCAAAATCATTATTCATAACCATCTGGGATGATAAAAAAAAGACCCTTATGATTAAGTATTGGGGCAGCGGTTTAGTAAACTATTATGGGCAAGATGTTACCGGAAAATGTTACACAGAATCCAGGCTAGGTGATAATAGCCAAATCTTTATAGGTTTTCATAAAGAAATCATTGATAAAAAAAATATTGGTTATTTAAGTGGCTCGCTTGATTGGCGCGATAAAGAATACCGAAAGTGGGACCAAGTAACCATGCCACTGATGCGGGACGGCGACGTGAACGAAACACTCACTTATTTAGTTTTTCATGGCGGATAAATAATCTTTTGCTTTTTTTTTGCAGCAATAATTGACAAGAGGCATTGTGAATATAATTTTGCTGTGAAATAGTATTTAAATATTTTGAACCCGTCCAAATTACATTACTAATCGGTCTGCGGGATATCACCGTTAACTAGAGCGGATTGTTAATTGATTTAATAATAAAGGAAATAAAGTGAAAATTTTAACATCAATAATAACGGTCATATTTGCCCTTTCAGTAAATACAGCTTTAGCGCAGGAAAAGATTAAAGTTCTTGCCTTTTCACAGGTAGAGCCGGGTATTTATCACCATTTATCTAATCTGGATGGAATAGCGCTGCTGGAAAAGCTGGGTAAGAAACGTGGCTGGGATGTTGATGTGAGCCATGACCGGGAGAGCTTTAATGCGCAGCGGTTAAGCCAGTATGACGTTGTAGCCTTTATTAACAGCACAGGTAATATTTTAAACGATGCACAGCAAACGGCCTTTGAAAGTTACATAAAAGCCGGCGGCGGTTATGTGGGCACCCATTCAGCAGCCGATACCGAGCATGGCTGGGAATGGTACGGCAAAATGGTCGGTGGATATTTTAAAAGCCATCCCGAGGTAAATCAAGTGGCCATGGCTAATTTGGAAAATGCTGATCATCCAGCCAATGCACTAATTGGTGAAACCGGTGAAATTCTTGAAGAATGGTATAGTTATACGGCTAATGTGCGAGAGCTACCCGGCTTCACAGTGCTGATGACCGTTGATGAAGGCACTTATGAAGGCGGCGAAATGGGCGATGATCACCCGATAAGTTGGGCCCACGAATATGACGGCGGCAGAGCCTTTTACACAGGCTTCGGCCATTTATTCCAACAAGACCACCCATTTCTAGCCGACATGCTCGCCGGTGGCATCGAATGGGCGGCTGGAAATTAATCCACCTCTTTGGCCTTTTCGTTTTCGTTGAAGGTGAAGAAGAAGATTACGGCGATTACGGCGGCGAAGATGCCGGGGATCATCCAGATTGTGGACCAGTCGCGAACACCGTCAGTAGTAAGGGCGTCGATCACGCGGCCGGAGAGCATAGTACCGATCGCGAGGCCAAAACCGTAGGTGAGCAGAGTGATAAAGCTTTGAGCGCTTGAGCGGATTTCCGCACTGGCTTTTTTATCCACATAAACCTGACCGGTGACAAAGAAGAAATCATAACACACACCGTGCAGGATAATCCCGCCATAAATCATCCAGGAAAGGCTGTCCATGTCGCCCGCTGAAAAAAGAGCGTAACGCACGACCCACGCCAGCATGCCAACAAGCAGCATCCATTTAACGCCGAGGCGGCGGAAGAAAAACGGCATTAGGGCCATGAAAAATACTTCTGATACCTGTCCAATGGTCATTTTTGAAGCTGCACCGACCATGCCAAGCTCGTTTAAAAACAGGTTGGCAAAGGTGTAATAAAAGGCCAGCGGAATGGAGATGAGCAGAGAACAAGCGGCAAAAATCGCAAAAGGCTTATCTTTTAGTAAGGCAAAGGACTGCGAGCCAAACAGTTCGCCAATGCTCACCTTCCTGCCTTTGCTTTTGGGCGGCGTGCTGGGAAGGGTAATACAATATAGACTTAATAAAACGGAGCCAATGGCCCCCATTTTCATGGGAATGGTTGTTGCTTCGACATTATCAAACTGGCTTCCCAGAAGAAAGGTAATCGAAAGACCCGCAGCAATCCAGCCAATTGTTCCCCAGACGCGAATTTTAGGGAATTGCTCCTCGGGAGCGTTCATTTGATGAAAGGAAACAGCGTTAGCAAGCGCAAGAGTTGGCATATAACAGGCATTATAAATAAGAAGCCCGACTATAATGGCGCCGGAACTTTCAAGATCAGAGACATAATAAAGAACGGCCGCGCCAATTAAATGCAGTAAGGCCATTACTTTTTCAGCAGGGAAAAACCGGTCTGCGATCAGGCCAACGAATAATGGTGCAATGATCGCGCCGATATTATTGGTAAGATAAGCCGTGCCAATATCAGTAGCGCTAAAGCCAATATTTGCCAGATAATTACCGAGCGTGACAAACCACGCGCCCCAGACAAAAAGCTGCAGAAACATCATGACACTTAATTGACTATATATTTTGCTATTCATCCCTTTTTCCCTCATTATATTTTTTGCTTGAAAAAGAAGATAGCGGATCAGTACTATATTGACCAGAGCTTAATGGGATAAGGGAAATAAGCATGAAACTTGGCATTCAAAGCGCGATACTGGATGGGCTTTCATTTGAAGAAGTGATCGATTTCGCCGCAAAAAATGACTTTGAGTGTGTGGAGCTTATGTGCTGGCCGGTTGGTAAGGCGGAGCGGAAATATGCCGGTGTCACCCATTTGGATGTTGTGGACTTTACGGCGCAAGATGCCGAGCGGGTAAAAGCCTACTGCAAATCGAAAAATGTGGAAATTAGTGCGCTTGGATATTATCCAAATGCCCTTTGCCCGGACCTTGATGAGGCTCAGATTTATATAGATCATATTAAAAAAGTGATCGATGCATCAGCGTTACTCGGCATTAATATTGTCACCACATTCATAGGTAATAATTGGCATAAGTCTGTCGATGATAACTGGCCAAGAATGGTTGAGGTATGGGGACCACTGCTCGAACATGCCAAATCGAAAAATACGAAGATTTCTATTGAAAACTGCGCGATGTTTTTCACGGATGATGAATGGCCAGCGGGTAAAAATATTGCCTATAGCCCCAAAATATGGCGGCGCTTATTCAAAGAGTTTGAAGGATATGAGCTGGGACTTAATTATGACCCGTCGCACCTTGTGTGGATGCAGATGGACCATGAAAAACCGTGGGATGAGTTTGCAGACAAGATGTTCCATGCCCATGCCAAGGATGTCACCGTGAACCGAAACAGGCTTGATGATGTGGGAACGATGGCAAACCCGCTTGAATATCATGATCCGCGCATTCCGGGGCGTGGCGATATTAACTGGCAGGATTATATCGCAAAAATGAAAGAGGTCGGCTATGATGGCGCACTGTGTATTGAGGTGGAAGATGCTGATTATGAGGGAAGCCTTGATCGTCGCAAGCAATCTCTTATTGATAGTGCCAACCATTTACGCACCTTTATAGAAGGGTAACTTATGGAAGAAGAATTTGATGCAATTGTTGTAGGGTCTGGCATTTCTGGCGGATGGGCCGCTAAGGAATTTACGGAAAAAGGCTTTAAAACCTTGATCATTGAACGGGGCCGCATGGTGGAAGCCGGCGATTATCCGACCGAAGGCAAAGCACCGTGGGAACTTCCTAATCACGGGCGCACGTCCCATGATGAGCTAAATAAAGATTACCCAATCCAGCGCCAGACCGGCATAAATGAGAGCCACAAACATTTCTTCGTCAAAGACCATGAAGCGCCTTACGAGCAGGAAGAGGGAAAGCCATTTACCTGGATCAGAGGCCATCAGCTTGGCGGCAAATCGCTGACCTGGGGCAAAGTGAGCCTAAGATTTAGTGATCTGGATTTTGAAGCAAACAAAAAAGACGGCCATGGAGCCGACTGGCCGATCAGATATAAAGATATCGCGCCGTGGTATAATTATGCGGAAAAATTCGCTGGTATCAGCGGCTCGGTTGAGGGGCTCCCTCACCTGCCGGACGGCATCTTTCAGCCACCGATGGAAATGAGCTGTGTTGAGCGGTATTTCAAAGAAAAAGTGGAACAAAGTTATGATGACCGCAAACTGATTATCAGCCGCACGGCCAACCTGACCGAACCAACAGAAGAACAGCTTGAGCTCGGGCGAAGTAAATGCCAGTTTAGAAATGATTGTATGCGGGGATGCTCGTTCGGTGCTTATTTTTCAAGCCAGTCAGCTACACTACCGGCAGCGCAGCGGACCGGAAACCTTACCATCATCACAGATAATCTTTGTCATAGTGTGATTTACGACGAAGCGACAAAAAAAGCCACCGGTGTGCGGGTCATCGATACAAATACAAATGAGAAAAAAGAATATACAGCTAAAGTCATTTTTCTATGCGCTTCTGCGCTTTCATCGACGCAAATCATGCTTAATTCGACATCTGAATCCTTCCCGAATGGCATTGCTAATAGCAGCGGCGTTCTGGGGCATTTTGTGATGGATCATGTGTTTCATGCGGGGGCAAAAGGTAAAATGAATATTGCAGAGGACCGCTATTATAGCGGACGTCGCCCTAACGGGGTTTATATTCCGCGCTTTTTAAATCTGGATAGTGAGCACGGGGAATTTATCCGAGGTTATGGTTATGAAGGATGGTCATCAAGAGAAGGCTGGGGCCGGCTTACCAATGGCGCGGGACATGGTGCAGAATTTAAAGAAAGCCTGAATAAGCCGGGCCAGTGGGAATTTGAAATTATGGGCTTTGGTGAAATGTTGCCACGCTACGCAAATCATGTGCGCCTTGAGCACACTAAAAAAGATCAATGGGGAATGCCGCTGCTTCACGCATCGTGTGAGCATAGTGATAATGAAAAAGCGATGCAGAAAAGCATGATGGAAGAAGCGGTGGAAATGTTAAAAATTACCGGCTTTTCTGATGTTGAAGGATATGCACGTTTCCGCCCACCGGGGCTATGCATTCATGAAATGGGCACGGCGCGCATGGGCCGCGATCCAAAAACCAGCGTTCTGAACGGTTTTAATCAGGCCCATGAAGTTGATAACCTGTTTGTAACAGACGGTGCGGCAATGGCATCAAGCCCTTGTCAGAACCCGTCACTGACCTATATGGCGCTGACGGCACGGGCCGTGGACTACGTCGCGACGAAATTAAAAGAAGGACTACTTTAACGAAGCAAAAGGGAAATAAAATGACTGACTTAAAAGATACTTACAGACGTAATTTTATTAAATTCTTACTGGCAAGCCCGCTGTTAAAATTTGGCGGCCTAGCCTTCGCACAGGAGGGCGGGAAGTTCGACCCAGATATTGAGTTCCTGCTTAGTGTAAAAAAGCTGCTGATAGAAAAACCTGAAGAGGCGTTAGACGTGTTTGATCTTGAAGCCGTAGCGCGGAACACTTTGCCGCCAGCCCATTATGGTTATATAGCAACCGGCGTTTCTGACGAGCTTAGCCAAATTGCCAATAGAGATGCTTATAAAAAAATACGCCTTAAAGCCAGACGGCTCATGGCTATGAAAGATATTGACACATCAGTGGAAATATTCGGCCGAAAATGGGCATCGCCCGTTGTTATTGCGCCAACGGGAAGTCATCAAGCATTTCATCCAGACGGCGAACTTGCGGTCGCCAGAGCGGCAAAAGAAAAAGACCAGCTTATGATACTTTCTACCGCAGCCTCTACGCCAATAGAAGAGGTGGTAGAAGCTAGAGGTGAGCCCGTCTGGTCGCAGCTTTATGCTGGTGCAGATTGGGACGAGACATTAAAAATAATCAAACGGGCCGAAAATACCGACGCGCCCGTTATCGTGATGACGGTTGACCTTGTTGGCGGAGGGTTCCGGGAGACAGTTGAACGTTTTAAAAGGCTTGATTACCGCGACTGTTCTACTTGTCACGGCGAAGGGGGACGTAACGGGCTTAAACCGATGTATGAAGGGCTTGATTTAGAAGCCTATAGAGGTGGCGATCAGGTTTTTGATTGGGATTTGGTTAAAAGAGTGCGCGACGCTACGGATATGAAGCTTGTTATCAAAGGAATATCACACGAAGAAGACGCAAAGTTATGTCTTCGTAACGGTGTTGATGGCATCATGGTTTCAAACCATGGCGGACGGGCGCAGGTTAGTGCACGCGGGACAATTGAAGTGCTGCCAGAGGTGATAAAAGCCGTGAAAGGCCGCATTCCGGTATTGGTGGATGGAGGAATTAGGCGCGGTGAAGATGTCTTTAAAGCGCTTGCGCTAGGTGCAACGGCGATTGATATAGGCCGACCTTATTTATGGGGGCTTGGATCCTTCGGTCAAGCGGGAGTGGAACGAGTGCTCGAGCTATTAGACACAGAACTGCGCATCGTCATGACACAAATGGGAACAGCGTCAATCGACCAAATAAATGAAAAGTCTCTGGATATAAAGAGTTAGGGTTTTATTCCTGTCTTCTTAATATTTTTCCAATTATGGGAACGGTGTCCATGGCATAGGCATAGTCATCTTTTGAGGCAATAAATTTCAGCAGGATAATGCCGATTAAAATTTGCCAAAAGGATGCCAGTGCAAAAACTTGCCAAAAATTGTCCAACTTAAAATAACTGATCAAGCCCAAACAGCCGGATTCTAAAAACAAAATCAATATAATAGGCTTCACAAGATTAAACATATATTCTTTTAAGGGTATTTCAGTAAATTTGCAGATTAAGTGAGGAACAAATATTAATTTTGAAATAACAAAAGGAATAGCTGTGCCAAGAGCCACCCCTACTATGCCATATTCTTTCACCAAAAGCAGACTAATCGCTAGATTGAAAGCCGCCTCTGTTATATTTAAGTAAGCATAATATCTATGTTTAGACATAGCATAGAAAACCTGAATTGCCGAGTTCTGACCGATCCCAAGCGGTGTGGTCGCTGCTAAAATTGCAAGCGGGATAAAGGCAGCAGAATACTCAGCCCCGACCCAGACAATTATCAGTGGCTCCGCAATCAGTAGCACTGAACAGTATAATATAGTGGTGACGGTTAAGCGATGCGCTGTGATCCCGTTCTAATCTATCCACAAAGGCCATCGATGAGCGACGTCGACCGGCATAATGAATTTTATAAGGTTTACTCAGTTCTTTTAAGCGGTCGGCCATGGCAATGATCGGTGTGATGCCGATACCGCCAGCGATTAGCAGATAATCTGACGCCCCCTCATCAAGGCGGAAATGGTTTTTCGGCCCGACAATATTAATCATATCACCCACTTTAATATTTTCATGAATATAAAATGACCCACCGCGTCCTTCTGTTTCTTTTAAAATGGCCAGTTCATAACGACCTTGAGCATTTGATGGGCCGCAAAGGGAATATTTGCGGTTGAAACCACCAAAAATAACATCAATATGTGACCCCGGGCTCCAGTTTGGCAGCGGGCTTGCCTTTGGATGCTCAATAACAAGACGCACCACATCATCACATTCATTATTGATTTCTGTGATTTTTACACGGCGGCTTAGGTCATGCTTTGAAGGGGGGCCGATTTTAAAATCTTCCGTTTTTGCCAAGCTCTCGGGGTTTTTAGTTGGATCCCATTTCACCCATAAACTTGACGGACCGCGAAAGGATGTATTGGGCAGATAGTCATAGTGCTGATCCGCTACCAGCTCAAGATGCGGTAAGCGTTTGGTAAATTCTTCTAGAAAAATACGCATTTCCATACGGGCGATATTTTTACCCATACACTGGTGGCTACCATAGCCGAAAGTCAGGTGATCTGTGGTGTTTTCACGGTATAGGTCAATTTCATCAGGGTTTTCAAAATGACGTTCATCATGATTGGCCGATGCGAGCACAATAAGCAGTTTGGCGCCTGACGGAATATCGACACCACCAACATTTGTGGCCACTGTTGCTCTACGGCGCCAGGCGGCAACGGAACCTTCATAGCGCAGGCATTCTTCGACTGCGTTTGGAATTAATTTCGGATTATCACAAATTTCTTGCCAGTTTTCTCTATTAGAAAGTAGCACCTTAAATGTATTGACGGTCGCATTAGATGTGGTTTCATGGGCCGCGGCGAGGATCGCCATCATCATTGAACGGAGATAGGATTCAGTGACCACGTCAGGATATTTAAGATGCTGGCGAATTGTATGATGCATCCAGCCTTTACCGTCCGGTTCGGCTTTCATATTTTCCAGTATCTCGGTTGCCGTCTGCCAAAATTTTCCCACTGAATGGGCAACGTTAAGCTGTTCATCGGCCGAAGGCTTGCCCCAGGTATTAACCGTATGAGCGACAGAAAAATTACGCAGTTTTTCAATATCATCATCGGACACACCAAGAAAATGCAGCGCCACCATAAGCGGAATTTCCTGAAACATTTCAGAAACCAGATCTGCTTTACCGTTATCAATGAACCGGTCCATATATTCGCGGGTCAGCTGCCTTATGGCGGGCTTATGTTTTTCAAGTTCTTCGGGGGCAAAACTCTCCAGCAGAACCCTACGACGTTCCATATGGGCTGGTTCATCTTCGTTAACCAGGGTGCGGTTCATTGCGTAACCGTAACTTTTTAATATTTCTTCGGCTTCCGGCGGGGCGGGGGTGATTTTTTCAAGCGCAATTGACGGGGAAAATAAAATGTTATCGCGAAACACAGCCTTTACATCATCATAACGGCTGACAATCCAGTATTTAAGTTTTGGATTATAAAAGACTGGCTCCTTATCGCGTGACCAGCGCAGAGCTTCAGCAGGGTTAACCTGATAATCGCCTTCAAACACATCAAAAGAAGAGGCATGATGGGAAATTGGGCAGCCTGTCGGAGTTTTATCATCCATTATATCGCCTCCCATGAGCCAAGTTTTTCGTTTAGCCGTTCTGTTGTTGTTGTGAGAGCTTTTTCAATTCTGCTGGCAATAGCGCCGTCAGGCCCGACAATATCACTGTCATATCCGATCACCGTTACGACAAATTCAATTTTTCCCCTTGGGCTAAAAATGGGCACAGAAACTGATGTGACATTTGATTGTAAATCGCCAGAACCAATTGAAATTCCTGCCGCGCGAATAGCCCCCAGTTCTTCAATAAAATCAGCTTTACCGAGCTCTTTACCATTTATTTGCGGTTTTCCGGGAAGTGACGCGAATGATTTAAGCAATAGTTCGCGGTCCGCCTCATCAAGAAAAGCGGCAAAAAGGCGCCCGGTGGCATTATAAATCGGCGAGAGCACCTCGCCTATTCTGACCATCAGGGTGATAGGGCGCGATGATGCTTTTCGGCCGACAACCAGCGCTTCATCATCGCTCCAGATTGATAGAAACACTGTCTCGTCAATTTGACTATTTAAGGATATTAGTTCTTCTGTCGCAATACTGACGCGGTCAATGCGCTGAATAGCTTTAAAACCGATTTTGAGCGCCTTGGGGCCAAGGTCATATAGACCGGGTTCTTTCAGACGCTCCACAAGTCCCGTTTCGATTAGACTTACAAGATAACGGTGCACTTTAGCCGGTGACATATCGGCCCCTGCTGAAATAGCATTAAGCGATAAAGCGCATCCGGCATCGGCTATCACATCAAGTACTTTTATGCCGATAACAACGGAATTAATACCTTGCTGTGTTTTTTTATTACTAGTCATCAATCCGCATAACCCTCTGATCAATATAACCAAATAATGAATTTCCGTCATAATCCTGATGATCAATTTTAACGCTGTCACCAAACTTTAAAAATTCGGTGCTGGCACTACCATTGTTGATTACTTCCAGCGCTCTTTGTTCCCCAATACAGGCACAGCCGACCGTTTCATCTTCGTTTGATACCGTTCCTGGCGCAATAACAGTACCGGGTTCAAATGCACGGGTTTTGGCAACATGGGCAATTATATGACCGTAATGAAAGGGGATATCTATCCCGGCATCGGGCGCGCCGAATTTTTCATCACGAACCCAGCAATTCATCTTGCCGCTGACCAATTTCCCGTCCCAGAGATCGCCTAGCTCATCAGGAGTAACAGCAATCGGACCAAGCGAAGAAGCTGGTTTTCCGGTTAGAAATCCGAAAGATCGTTTTAATTCTGGCGGGATTAAAGTACGAAGGGAAATATCATTAAGCAGCACGAATAGTTTTATATGCTGGGTGGCTTCTTCAGCCGTCACACCCATTGGAACGTCGCCTGTTAAGGCTGCAATTTCCCCTTCAAAATCAATACCAAGATTATCATCGGGCATTTTTATATCATCATTCCAGGCCATATATCCGTGAGAAATACCCTGATAAATAAGTGGCGCATCAAGAATATCATCAGGAAGACTATCACCGCGTGCAGCGCGGTTACGCTGGATATGGCTTAAATAACAAGCCCCGTCCAGATATTGATAGGCGCGCGGAAGTGGCGCAGCGAGACTTTTGAAATCAAGCTTAAATGCATTAGTCAGATTATCATCATTAAGATCATTATAAAGTAGATTAAGTTCAGGAAAAACCTGATCCCAGTCATCAAGAGCCGCTTGCATGGTAGGTGCGATATTACTTGCCTTTACGGCCAAGCTCAAATCACGGCTAACGACAATCAACGCGCCGTCACGGCCTTTTTTTAAAGATGCCAGTTTCATTTTCGCTCATACCCCGTTTTGCCGCCGAACATTTTTTCACGCTGTGACCAATCGTGGGTCTCGCTCCACAAATCAAGCACTTCGTAGGCTTCATCATTAAAGACTTTTTTACGCTCTACCGCGCAAGTATCGGCCGTAAATTCAAGCCGGTGACCGTTTGGATCAAAGAAATAAATAGACATGATAAAATCATCATGATTAATAGGCCCAAGAACATCAACCCCAAGACTTTCAAGCCTTTCTTTTTCAGCCTTTAAAACGTCCAAACTTTCGACTTTAAAGGCAAAATGCTGTACCCATTCGGGCATTTCCATATCTTTCATATTTCCGCTGTCTTTGGGCAGTTCGAAAAAAGCGATGCAGGAGCCATCCTCCATCTCCAGAAAAATATGCACATGCGGGCTATATTCACCGGTTGATGGAACATGGTCTTCGCCCATTGCATGAACGAACTTGAGGCCCAGCTTTTCTACATAAAAATCCACCGTTTCACGAGCATCGCGGCACCTGAAAGCCGCATGGTGAAGTCTTTTGATAATCATTTTTATTTTCCTTTGCTTGATTTGTGGTTATTTTACTATAAGTAAATTAATTATGCAATGTGTAATTTACTTATTGCTATTTTGCTCTAATATCTAGTATAAAGACTATTATATGACATTAATTACACTAATATGAAATTATAGATGATGAGCGAAACATTAAAATTATATATTGACGGCCAGTGGGTCGGCTCTGATGACAACGATAAAATCACCGTCATTAATCCGGCAACGGAGCGTCCCGTATCTACGCTTTATAAAGCCACCAAGAAGAACCTTGAAGATGCGGTGAGCAGCGCCGAGCAAGCCTTCAAAAGCTGGTCACGGTTGAGCGGTGGGAAACGCGGGAAAATTCTAAGAAAAGCATCAGAATTACTCAGCGAACGCCATGATGAAATTGCTAAAAATTTAACGTTAGAGCAAGGTAAGCCGCTCGGCGAAGCAAAAGGCGAAGTTCATGCAGCGATCCAGTCCTTTGTATGGGCGTCTGAACAGGCTACCAATATAAATAATATTAACTACCCGGCAGTGTCAGAAATTTATAGTCAACACACGGTTTTTGAACCGGTCGGCGTTGTTGCGGCATTTACACCGTGGAATTTTCCGGCCATGCTTCCGGCCCGTAAAATTGCCAATGCCCTTGCTGCGGGCTGCTGCATTATTATAAAGCCCGCCGAAGAAACCCCGGCCACGACAATTGCGCTGGCGCAGGCGCTGCATGATGCAGGTCTTCCGGCTGGTGTTCTTAATATGGTGTTTGGTGATCCGGCCCAGATTTCAGAGCATCTGATAAACGCTAAATCCGTTAGATTGGTGACACTTACCGGTTCCACCGCCATTGGTAAATTGCTGGCGCGGATGGCGGCGGATACCCTTACCCCCTGTATTCTTGAGCTCGGCGGTCACGCTCCGGTGCTGGTGTTTGACGATGTGGATGTAGCCCATGCTGCCAAAATGCTGGCGAGCTTTAAATTTCGCAATGCCGGGCAGGTCTGCGTATCGCCAAGTCGGTTTTTTATTCATAAAAATATTGCCGAAAAATTTAACGAACACTTTTTAGATTATGCCTCAAATCTAATAGTCGGTGACGGCATTGATGCAGAGACGGAAATGGGCCCGCTCGCCCATGAGCGGCGACTGAATGATATTGATAGTCTGGTCAGTGATGCAATAAATAAAGGCGCGAATTGTATACTGGGCGGCAAAAGAACCAACCGCGACGGATATTTTTATCAGCCAACCATCCTGACGGATGTTCCAGACGATGCCGAAATGATGCAAAGCGAAATTTTTGGACCCATCGCCGTGCTTAGCACTTTTGATGATACGGATGATGTTATCAGCCGGGCCAACAATGTTTCATATGGCCTCGCGTCATATTTATTCACAGCTAGTGAAGATACTATTGATTATGTAAAACCGCGCCTTGAAGCCGGGTTGGTCAGCATTAACATCACCACGCCTATTTTGGAAAATGTCCCGTTCGGCGGTGTTAAAGAGAGCGGCTATGGCCTAGAAGGTGGGGAAATGGGTCTTCATACATTTTTAAATAGCAAACTAATCCATAAGGCAAGACCATGAGCGACAAAATAAATTTTCTTTATATTATGGTCGATCAGGCCCGGGCGGACTTTCTTGGCTGTTACGGAAACAAAAACATAAAAACGCCTAATATTGATGCGCTGGCAAATCGCGGTGCCATGTTTGAAAGGCTTTATGTGGCAAGTCCATTTTGTATGCCGACCCGCGCCGCGATGATGACGGGCAGGATGCCATCGGTTAATGGGGCAAGGACAAATGGCACACCGCTTAGTCTGGAGAGCAGGACATTTGTAAGCTCGCTTATGGAAGATGGCTACGACACGGCGCTTATAGGAAAATGTCACCTACAAAACATGACCGGACTACCAAGGGCCTATACGCCGCCATCCGCCGAAAAATGCAGCAAGGATGCAGACGGTTATCCCGATCAGCCGACGCGTTCACCGCTTACCGGGGAAGGCTATGACAATGAAAATAGTCTGCTATGGCGAGAAGACCCAGAACACAGCGTTAAAACACCTTATTACGGTTTTCAGCAAGTGGATTTATGCACATTACACGGCGATAATGTCGGGGCAGAATATCCGCGCTGGTTAAAAAATACTGAGCTAACGGGCAAAAATAATTCACTGGATAAAGGCGACATAACGACCCCGCAAGCCTGGCGCACGGCGCTTAGTGAAGAAGAGTACCCGACCGCTTATATTGGCCGCAAAACAATTGAGTGGCTGGAAAATCAGCAGAGTGACGATCCGTTTTTTCTGCAATGTTCATTTCCTGATCCCCATCATCCCTTTACCCCGCCCGGTAAATACTGGGACATGTATGATGCTGATGATATCGAGCTTCCAGAAAGTTTTGATAAAGGAACATCGCCGATCCTGAACCACATGCGTGAAGAATTTGCCGCAGGCATTGCGAACCGAGACAGCACGCTTCCTTATGTTGTGACGAAAAAAGAAGCGCGCGAAGCGATCGCCCTCACCTACGGTATGATCACGATGATCGATGATTGGATCGGTAAAATTATTGATACACTTCAGGAACAGGATTTACTGGATAATACCGTTATTATTTTCTCGTCCGATCACGGTGATTATATGGCAAATCACGGCATCATGCTTAAAGGACCGCTGCATTATCAGGGTCTGATCCGTATTCCGTTTATCTGGTCGGAACCAAAAGCCAAAAAAGAGACGCGCTTTGATCAGCTCTGTTCCGCCATCGATATCGGACCGAGCATAATGAATAGAAGCAACACCCCGCCTTATTACGGCATTCAGGGCCGCAGCCTATGCGGACTTATAGACGGCACAACAAACAAACACCGCGAAGAAGTGCTGATAGAAGATGACCGCGAGGTTATTTATCTGGGCTTTAGCGAACCGCAAAGAGTACGGACCATGATCACCGAGCAGTACCGCATGACCATGACAAACCCGGCCGGCATTTATGAACTGTTTGATCTAAAAAATGACCCGCATGAGCTTAATAACCTGTGGGAAGAAGAAGGCAATGAAGATTTGAAAAATGACATGACCAAAAGGATGCTTGAGCTGATCTGCGAAATGCAGGACTGGAGCCCGCTGCCAACTGGTCGCGCTTAAATAAAAATGATGATGGATAATATATAATGACAGATAAAAATAACCAGCGCACTGGCGGCCAGCTTCTTGTGGATTGCCTGCTAAACCAAGGCGCCGAAATCGGCTACTGCGTACCTGGCGAAAGCTATCTTGGGGTGCTTGATGCGCTTTATGATATACCGGACGAACTTAAATTAATCATCTGCCGTCAGGAAGGCAGTGTTGCGTTTATGGCCGAAGCTTACGGTAGCCTGACCGGAAAACCGGGCCTTGGTTTTGTGACCCGTGGTCCGGGCGCCGCCAATGCCGTTATCGGCGTTCAGACGGCCCACCTTGACGGCACGCCAATGATCCTTTTTGTTGGACAGGTTCCACGCAAAAGTCGTGAGCGGGGAGCGTTTCAGGAACTTGACCTTAAGGGCTTATTCGGTTCCATCGCTAAGTTGGTGATGGATATTGATGATGCGGCGCGAATACCGGAAATTATCAGCCGGGCGTACCGTACCGCCTGCTCCGGACGGCCGGGGGCCGTTATTATTGGCCTGCCCGATGATATGCAGCGCGATCTGGTAAGCGCACTACCGTCAAAACTGGTTGAGCCGACATTAAATGCGCCGGGCGATCTGGCCATGGCTAAAATGCAGGATATCATTTCAGAAGCGAAACGTCCTTTGGTTTTGCTTGGTGCCAAGCCAAGTACATGGAACCAGCAGGCTACTGATGATCTGCAGAAATTTGTTGAAAGTCATAATTTACCACTGGCAACAGTGTTTAGGCGTCAGGACCAGTTTGATAATGGGCATCCTAATTATGTTGGTGTTAAAGGGGTCGGCAATTCCCCGAAACTTGAAAAACTGGTCGCGGGAGCGGACACATTGATCGTGATCGGTGCTGAGATGACCGACATTGAAACCAATGGCTATACAAAATACAGCATTCCTGACCCCGAAAAACGCCTGATCCATATTGGTGTCGGGCATGAGGATTTAGGCAGAGTATTTCAGGCGGAGCTTTCCATTTCGTGCGATATGACTGCGTTTGCGGCGGCGGCAAGTGAGCTTTCACCGCTTAAGTCAACGCCGTGGAGTGATTGGCTTAAGCAGGGGCGACTGGATTACGAAGAATTTTCAAATGACAAGGGAAATATGCAGCAAGCGGATCTGGCCGGAATGATTAAGTGGATGGACGAAACTCTGCCGGATGATACCATCGTCAGCTTTGGCGCAGGTAATTATACCCAGTGGGTGCAGCGCTATTTTTCCCATAATAAATATGGCACTCAGCTCGCGACACAGTCTGCGGTTATGGGCTATTCCGTACCTGCTGCTATATCGGCCAGTTTGCTTTATCCTGAAAAGACCGTATTATCCTTTGCTGGGGACGGGTGTTTTCTAATGAACGGGCAGGAACTGGCGACGGCGGTAAAATATAAAACCAATGTAAGATTTATTGTGATAAATAATTCGCTCTATGGGTCAATAATGATGCATCAGGAAAGGCATTTTCCTAACCGCTCTATCGCTATTGAGCTTGAAAACCCGGACTTTGAAAAGCTGGCAGGGGCCTACGGCATCCCGTCAGCAAAAGTAGACAGTCTGGATGATTTCAAGCAGGCCTTTGATAAGATGCGCGACCATAACGGGCCTTGTTTAATTGAAATAATAACTGAAAAAGAAATTGTAACACCGGGTATTACATTAACGGATTTAAGAAGTTGAACAGGAACTTTGGCAAATAGGAACTTGGGTATGGCATTAAGAAAATTATTTTATGGCTGGAAAATTGTTGGTACGTCGATACTTGGTTATTCGGCAGCGCCCGGACAATTTGCTGTTGGAATTTTGGGGGTCTTTGTCATTCCACTTCAGCTTGAATTTGGTTGGTCGCGGGCTGATATATTTTTATCAATAACTTTTCTTAATTTGACGCAGGCCATATTCACGCCCTTTCTCGGCACTTTAGTTGATAAACACGGCAGCAAAAAAATTATGATGCCATCACTGTTGCTGTTTGGTTTACTGCTCGGGGCTATTCCCTTATTTGTTAGTGAAGTAAAGCATCTTTATCTGTTTTATATGGTCATTGGTGCGTTATCGGGCGGGGCTGCGGCCGTGCCTTATTTAAGGCTTGCGGCGGCATGGTTTGTTAAGAAGCGTGGACTTGCATTTGGACTTATAATGTCGGGCGGCGGGCTCGGATATGCTTATTCCCCGCCCCTTGTGCAGTATATGATTGATAATTATGGATGGCACTACGGCTTTTATGTGCTGGCGGCGATCTTAATATTTATCATTCTGCCTTTAATATATTTCTTTATTCATGACAGGCCAAAGGACCTGGGTCTTCTTCCTGACGGTGACACGGCCGAGGTCGATGAGCCGGTGGAAGCCAACACTGAGCAAAAAGTCAGCCTGGGTGAACTTCTAAGAACGCCGCTATTTTATCACCTTTTTGCAACATTTATACTACTTACTTTTTGCCTTTATGGACTGATGTCAAACCTTGTTCCTATGCTTAATGATAGAGGAATGGATACAGTAACAGCGGCGCTCACAGCATCGACTGTAGGTATTACCATCATCATTTCGAGGATTGTCATTGGCTATCTACTCGATAAGTTTTTTGCGCCGCGTGTTGGCATGATTTGCTTTATGCTTTCAGCAACCGGGACCGCATTTCTGGCTCTTGGTGCGGTCGGCCCGACGGCATTTATTGCGGCGATCTTCTTCGGCTTTAGCGTCGGCGCAGAGCTTGATTTGCTCGCCTATCTGATCACGCGTTATTTTGGTATAAGTTCGTTTGGCATGGTTTACGGAATATTGTTTGCAGCCTTCTTAGGCGGCGCATCATTAGGCCCGGTTGTCTTTGGTAGTCTGTTTGATCATTATGGTTCCTACGTCAACATCCTCGGAATTTGCTCCGCTATCTTGGTCCTTACATCACTATCGATGTTGTTTTTTCCAAAATATAAAACTTGAAGGGAAATATGATGAAAATGTTGATCTATCAAACCTTGGGGCTTTTATTTTTAGCGGGTGGCATTGTTTCGGCGCAATCTTTTATCGAGACCGTCCCAAAAATGCCCGATCCATCAAAAAAATACTTATTTTATCTGCACGGTGCCATCATTGAACAAGGCGATTTAACACCGACCCATCCTGAATTCGGCTTTTATGATATGCCTGAAATCCGCTCAGTTCTGGCAGATCACGAAAATTTAGTGCTGATAAGCGAACATAGACCAAAAGGAACTCAGATTGCCGACTATGCCGTCAAAGTGGCTGATGATATTAATATGCTGATAAAAAGCGGGGTGGCAGCAAAGGATATTACCATATCCGGATTTTCAAAAGGTGGAATGATTGCTATTCTTACCTCTTCCATCATGCAGAATAAGAATTTAAACTTTGTCTTTATGGCCGCCTGTAACAATTGGGCAATTGAAGATGATGAGATCAAAGTAGCAGGACGTATATTATCAATTTTTGAAACCACCGACACCATAGGCAGGTCATGCAAAGCCCTAATTGATAAAAGCCCCGCTGTCACAGAATATAAAGAAGTAGAGATCAATACCGGAAAAAAACATGGTGCGTTCTATGAGCCGGTCCCCGAGTGGATAGAGCCACTTAAAGCATGGCTCGGTGAATAGTTCTCAGACTTATCCCTAACAAAATTGGCGTTATAACCAATAGGCCCAGAGCTAATTTTATTGCAACCCTTTGGCCTAGCTGTTAGCGTGAACGGTCTGATATTTATAAGGGGTGATGATATGCGCGTTTTACTTTTTTTGGCTTTTCTGATGATGCCGTTTTATTCTTTTGGCCAATCATCCGTGCCGGGGTTTATACTGCGGGATGCTGGTAGTATTGAGGCGGCGGCCGACCGGCTTGAGGCCGAGCTTGGTGATAAGGCGATGGTGTTTGAAATCATTGGTAATCACCCTGGGCATTCAATGTATCTGGTGCTGCGCGGCAAATCAGGCACGTCTGAAATTCATTTAACAGAATCTGATTATTATATCGGTGTGAGAGGTAATGCGACCTTTGTCATCGGCGGGGAGCTGGTTGATGGGCAGGAACTTGAGCGCAAGCAAGTTAGAGGGACAGACATTAAAGGCGGCGAGCGCAGCATTGTTGGCCCCGGTGATATTGTCCATGTGCCGGTGAATACGCCCCATCACCTGATCATTAATCCAGTTGAGCCTTATATGTATTTACTGATTAAGCTTGATGAAGAACCTTTAAATTAAGGAATAATATTATGACCTTTTCGCGCAGGCAGTTTTTTAAAACCTCCACTGGGGCCGCACTGGCGATCCCGCTAATGGCAAGCCTTGATATTGATCCGTGTGAAGCGGCGACGGGGGTAAATTATGATCTATCGATGGCTAACCCTGAAGGCGCCATTCGGCTTAATTTCAATGAAAATGCCCTTGGTCCCTCACCGCTTGCGGTTGAAGGCGCAAAAGCAGGACTAGCCGAAGGGGCGCGTTATGCACTCGGTGGGCTGCTTAAGCCGCTGATTGGTGAGCATCTGGGCATTGATAAAGACTGGATCTTAATGGGGACAGGATCAACGGAACTGCAAAGGCTTGCACCCATTTCCCACCTGCAGGGCGGCGGCAATGTTGTTTCCGGGTACGAGACCTGGGGCGGCGGATTGGTGGTCGCTGATAATATGGGCGCCGATGTTAAACGTATCCCGCTGATAAAAGATAACGGTTATAGCTTTGATATTGACCGGATGCTGGCGGCCGTGGACGCGGATACGAAAATATTCCTTATCGTATCACCAAACAATCCAACCGGCGCCACCGCCCCTTACGCGCAGCTTAAGCGGGTCGCGGACAGCTTGCCAAAGGATGTGCTGTTCGTCATTGATGAGGCTTACGCCGATTACCTGCCTGACAGCTTTAAAACAGGACTTGATCTGATCAAGGAAGGCTATAGCAACGTCCTTGTGACCCGGACATTTTCCAAAGCTCACGCCATGGCGGGGCTGCGGTCAGGTTACGGCGTTGCCCACCCGGATATCTTAGCCAAAATCGCAAAATTCGGCTGTGGCCCGGCCAGCACCAGCATCGTTGTGTTCGGTGCCGTGCAAGGCGCGCTAGCCGATATGGAACATGCCAGAAAATCGAGAGCTCATGTTGAAGAGTGCCGTGCCTATTATCAGGGCGAAGCCAAAAAGCTCGGCATAACATCAGTCTCCGGCGTGCCGCCCTTTATCCTGTTTGAAATGGGCGAGCGATCCGAAGCACTCGTTAGCGAGTTACGGGCCAGAAAAATTCTGATCAGCAATGGCAAGTCATGGAACATGCCCAACTATATCCGCATATCTTACGGTCTTGAGAGCGAAAACGAGGCATTTTTCAAGGCGTTTCGTGAGATTATTTAGAGGCCTGAATATACATTTCGATTGTATCTATTTTTTGAAGATTTTAGCATATTTTGAATGTCTGCTTCTGGCCGAAAGCAGACTCTCACGGATTGCCTTTTGACCTGTTTATTCAATTGATGTAAGCTTCCCAAAACTCAGGGGAATATATAATGATACTTCAACGTCTAGCATCCGCTATCCTCCATCAAAACAGGACAAAATTATGAATTTAAAAGTATATCTCTCGGGTGAAATTCATACCGATTGGCGAGAACAAATAATAGAAGCATGTGAACGACAAGGCTTAGATATCGACTTTACATCTGCAGTAACAAATCACGAAGCCAGTGATGCTGCAGGTGATTGTCTCGGGCAAGAAAGTTCGTCATTTTGGCGTGATCATAAATCAGCAAAGGTAAATGCTATACTTTCCAAGAGCGCTATTAGAAAGTGCGACATTGCAGTTATCCGCTTTGGTGACAAATATAAACAGTGGAATGCGGCATTTGATGCTGGTTTCTGTGCGGCATTAAATAAACCGTATATTACCTTACATGATGAAAATCTTATTCATGCACTAAAAGAAGTTGATGGAGCAGCACAAGCTTGGGCAAAGTCGCCTACTCAAGTAGTCGAAATTTTTTCTTATTTGGCTTCAGAGTCATAAACATGGTCCCCGCCAAAGCAGACTCTCGCAGATACCTGTTTTGACCTCTTAAATCATTTAATGTAAGCTCTCAAAAAACTTAGAGGGGAATACAATGATACTTAGACGCTTCATGAAACATGTCACCGATCAGAACTGGTTCGCTGTAGGGCTTGATGTAATTGTTGTGATTGTTGGTATCTTCCTCGGTCTTCAGGTGCAGGCTTACTATGAGGATCAGACAATTCGTGTGCAGGAACAGGCCTATCTAAATCAGCTTCATGATGAAGTGATAACGGTTACCGTAGAGGCTCAGCGCAAGTATAATGGTGCTTTAAGAAGAATGGAGTTATTAATTCTCCTGACTCACCATTTCAAAGGCGGAGCTCAAATAGATGCATTTAATCAGGAGCATTGCAACAGTATCGCGAGTAGCCATGTAATAATCAGCGCAGACATAGCTTTATCAACACTTGACGAGATTGTCAGTAGCGGCCAAATCGCCATTATTCAGAATAAGAAAATTAAATCTCTAAT
>Ga0233449_1001375_pt1 | contig 22397 bp, 25 predicted proteins | sample SI_124_October20_FD_183012 | JGI IMG/M metagenome (GOLD analysis project Ga0233449, IMG submission 183012) | Seawater microbial communities from Saanich Inlet, British Columbia, Canada - SI_124_October2016_200_MG | ecosystem: Environmental > Aquatic > Marine > Inlet | place: Canada: British... | reverse complement strand
CGCTCTGGTTCGCTTGTCCGAGCATGGCCATTCCAGCCTGCTGCAGGACGTTGGTGCGTGCCAGTTCTGCGGACTCTGCTGCAAAGTCGGTATCCATGATTCTGGAGCGTGATGCGCTCAGGTTTTCAGATACGTTTCGCAGGTTGGTGGCGTTGTGCTCTAGGCGGTTCTGCTGCGCACCCAAGGTGCTGCGTGCTTCGTTGATTTTGTCTAGGGCTGTATCGATTCCACTTAGGGTCAGGGCTTGAGCCTGGGCTGAACCTACTCCATTGGTGAAGCTGGTATAAGCCGACAAAGCAGTATCTAATCCTGTAGGCGTGCCTACGGTCATGTTGTCACCATCTTCCCACCCGGTGTGGACGGTGATGGTGCCGCTGATCAGCAGAGCCTTGTCGTTGAATTCGGTGTTGGTGAGGACGTTGCCAATCTCAGCTCCCAGCGCACTCACCTCTTGGTCGATGTAGTCTTGCTGTAGGGCGTTGTTGACACCGTTGTCAGCCTGGATCACCAGCTCACGGATGCGGTGCATCATTTCGCCCACCTCTTCCAGTGCTCCGTCTGCGGTCTGCACGTAGGAGATGCCGTCGTTGGAATTGCGAATGGCTTGGTTTACGCCTCGAATCTGCGCGGTCATGTTGTCGGCGATCGACAATCCGGCTGCATCATCTTTGGCGCGGTTGATTCGACTCCCGGAAGATAACCGCTCCATGGCGCTCTGTTGGGACTCTTGTACGGTTGTTAAAGCGCGTTGCGCATTCAACGAACCCATGTTCGTGTTTAGTACTAGCATTGTTCTGTCTCTCTTGATCCTTGCCAGATCATGTTGCCTCTCTGCGGAAGCTTATTATTATTTCTGTTGTTTTTTGCTTGACTGCAACTCGTCTTGGTCGCTTATTGTCTTGCTTGCCTTTATTAACGACTCATCCCTCCAATCCTTTACTATTTTTTTGAATTTTCTGCCTACGCCGCTAAATCCGTACTTGTAGACCAACATCCATTGCTATAATTACCCTCTGCAAATACACCACAGATCAAGGAAGTTTTGTGAAAGAGATTATAGACACCGCTGACTCTCTCTCTACCGAAGAGCTGGATAAATTGATTCTAGAGCTGGCTAACCTACGCATCACCAAAGAGCCCGCCATCTCTTTTAATGCTCCTACAGTGGATGACAACACCTATGGCATCAACATTCAGGATAACCCTTACATTGAGGCAACACTGCTCAAGGATGGCCGCACACGGATGTGGATTCGCAATGGGGGATTAGGCTGGCTGATACTAAACCTCACCAATGAACAGACCATCACCTTACGAGATTATTTGAACGCCAATACCGACTCAGGATCAATATCTGTACTGTTTAGTGAGGAGCATTTTGATAAAGGCTCCCCTCATTAAGAGCTCTGTAAACACAAGAGCATGACCATTATGGTTGCCAGCGCATCTCGGGTTACTGCAATTCAACCACAGCCCCCTCAACCCATGGGGATTCATCCTCATCAGAGAGATAGTAGAGCACAAAGATACGGTTAGCACCTAGACTGACCACATCTCCATAGCCTCCATTATAGCGGTTACCACTATAACTTCGAACCACTCCCAGGTGACTCCACTGGTCCAACCCTCTATCAAAGTGGGCAATAGAAACACTGGCCTCTAACCGCCCCACATCACGATAAATGGCAACCACTCCCATTGGAGTTTTACAAAGCATCGGAGCATGCCCGTAAAGGCCACTCTCTTTGAGTTCCCAACTATAACCATCATCAACTGATCGAAGCTGACACATATTGCAAGGATCATGATTATCCCGCACCAACCCCAACCACTCTCCTTCCGCAAGTTGAACCATAGAGAGTTCATTCAGGTATTTTCCTACCTGACCTGAATCTACCAGTATCGAGCGCAGAGACCAGCTTTTCCCCTGATCATAAGAGTGGTAAAGCCCTGGGGAGGTAATCTGTCCGCTACCCGGCAACAATCCATAGAGCGGCAGCAACAGTGCTCCATCAGCTGCCTGCTGAAGATGACCATAAATTGCCGCCAAATTCATCTCTTCAATTTGTATCGGCATTTTTTCTAGCAACAGTTTATCTTTGGCAAGATCCTCAAGTTTAAAGTTACTCAAGAAGCAGTCGTTATAAACCTCATGCCGAAAGTGACGACTCACTAAGCGTAATTGCCCTCCAGCACTGGAAAGAATGGCATCCAGCTCCCACTCCCCATTATTGACAAACTCAAGCGGAACCTGTTGCCACGCCTCTGGTGCATCCACCGTTGAGTGGTAGAGCCGGACCTCCCCCTCTCTGCCATGCGGTTGATCTACATCAACCTTTGCCGAACGCACCGCCATTAATAGCTGGTTCCCCTCTTTCACTACCGTTGGAAAGGAGTGGTACTCCCCCTTTATTTTTGGGATGATGGAGAACTGTTTTTCAATGCTGATATTCAAGGGATATTCCATAATGAAAAACGAAAAAAGGAGCTAAGAAGCTCCTTTCTTTCCACTTATATGGTGGGGCGTCACGGATTCGAACCGTGGACCAAGAGATTAAGAGTCTCCTGCTCTACCAACTGAGCTAACGCCCCAAATATGGGGTGACTGATGGGGCTCGAACCCACGACCACCGGAATCACAATCCAGGGCTCTACCAACTGAGCTACAGTCACCATTGCTCGTTTCACATTGTACTACTTTTTGCCTTATTTGGCGCGCCCGGCAGGATTCGAACCTGCTACCCTCGGCTTAGCTTACCAACTATAGCTTTCGCTACCCTGCCTTAGCAGGTTTGTGGTCTGGACTATCTCTTCACCATTTCAGGTGTCGCACGTATAGTCTCTACGGAACCCTTCGATAATCAGAGGCCAAACGTACGTTTGTACACTGATTATTTCGCGATGCCTCTACCCTCAATGTTACTGAGCGGTTGAACTCTTTCGGGTCCAAGTAATAACACTCATCAGTATCAGGACAATAGACACAGTAGAGATCAATCTCATCTTTATCTACCTGCTGCATGTGTGTACCATTTCGATCTGCCCAGCAGGATCTAAAATGGACAGTCAATGCCCCTGTTTTGTCTACCGATTTATACTTTACCTGTATCCGTCTAAACTCTCTATCTCTATATACAACCAAATCAAATGGCGCATGTTCCGTAACTGGATTTAAAACCATAAATCCTTGCTCGAATAAATCGAGCTGAGCCTTCAAGACACCGTGGTCTCCCTTCTCCTTGGTTGGGTGCATAATATTCACATTATGCCTCAACCTTTGGATGGGTCAACCAAAGGTTTCCTCGGGATTGCCATCAGCGCGACCTGTTAAGGTTTCCCCGATACGGTGCGATCCACTCTACAAGTTACCTTTCCTTGTAGAGGCCCCTAGTTCGTGCAAGCACGCGTTGAAGGCCGATGCTCTATCCTGATGAGCTACGGGCGCAAATATTGGTCGGGGTGGAGGGATTCGAACCCCCGACATTCTGCTCCCAAAGCAGACGCGCTACCAGGCTGCGCTACACCCCGACAACTGATTCAAAATCAGCGAGCGCGAATAATACCACCATCAGCGCGAACGTCAACAAGCAGTGCTATAATTCGCCAACTTTTTTTACCCTCACATTGGAAAACAGATAGATGAGCGCACAAATTCTCGATGGAAAGAAGATTGCCGGTGAAATTCGTGAACAGATTCACCAAGAGGTAGAGCAACTGTTGGCAGCAGGACACCGACAACCGGGGCTTGCGGTAGTGCAGGTGGGTGATGACCCCGCCTCTAGTGTCTATGTGCGCAATAAACATAACGCCTGTGATAAAGCTGGCATTCTATCTATCAAACACAACCTATCCGTAGAGACTACAGAAGAGACCCTAATCTCTTTGGTCGAAGAGTTGAACGAGGACGCTACAGTAGACGGTATTCTGGTCCAGCTTCCCCTCCCTGACCATATCGACCCAGAAACGGTGATTGAACGCATCCACCCAGACAAGGATGTGGATGGCTTTCACCCCTACAACATGGGGCGACTGGCATTGAAGATGCCGTTACTGCGTCCTTGTACACCCAAAGGGGTGATGACACTACTGGAGCGTACCGGTATTCCCCTAGAAGGGAAAGAGGCGGTAATTGTCGGTGCCTCTAACATTGTAGGTCGCCCAATGACACTGGAGCTGCTCTCTGCCCGCTGCACCACAACCACCTGCCACAGCAAAACCGCTGATTTGGAGGCACATGTACGCCGTGCCGAGGTACTGGTAGTCGGTGTTGGCATCCCCAACTTTATTCCCGGAGAGTGGGTACGTGACGGTGCGGTAGTGATTGATGTTGGCATCAATCGCCTTGAGGATAACACACTGACTGGCGATGTGGATTATGAAGGGGCTTTCCAGCATGCATCGTGGATTACTCCAGTCCCCGGCGGGGTGGGTCCTATGACGATTGCTACGCTGTTACAGAATACATTGAAGGCGGCTGAGGTTTTTCATAATGCCTGAGTACTTTAGCTGACATAGGTTTCACCCCCACCCCTGCCCTCCCCCTAAATGGGGAGGGAGTAAAAGCCACTACCCTCTACGCCAACTGGTGCCACCGGCACCATCTTCCAGCACAATCCCCTGCTCGGCAAACAGGTCACGAATACGGTCCGACTCCCCCCAATCCTTATTGGCACGGGCATTTGCACGGTCCTCAATCAGCTGCTCAATCTCCGCATCACTCAAACCATCTTCACCACTCTCCCCCTTGAGGAACTGATCTGGATCTTGCTGTAGCAGCCCCAAAATTTCTGCCAACTGCCTCAACAGTTGGGCATGTGCCTCCGTTGCTGCATCCGCACTGTCATTCAGTCGATTAATCTCACGCACCAGATCAAACAGCACCGAGAGCGCCTCGGGGGTATTGAAATCATCATCCATTGCCGCATCAAAACGCTGCTGCCACTCACTCCCCTCAACTGCTGCAACCCCTTCCACCTCTATCCCACGTAGTGCGGTATAGAAACGGGTCAGTGCAGCCTGTGCATTCTGTAGATTCTCTTCCGTGTAGTTTAGTGGACTGCGGTAGTGGCTGGTTAGCAGGAAGTAGCGCACCACCTCTGCGGGATAGACCTTCAGCACCTCACGAATGGTGAAGAAATTTCCCAGCGATTTCGACATCTTCTCATCATCCACCCGCACAAATCCGGCATGCATCCAGTAGTTGACGAAGGTCTCGCCGGTCGCCCCCTCTGACTGCGCAATCTCATTCTCATGGTGCGGAAAGATCAGATCCATCCCCCCTCCATGTATATCGAAGTGGTTCCCCAAACACTGTGTCGACATCGCCGAGCACTCAATGTGCCAACCAGGCCGCCCTTTGCCCCAAGGGGAGTCCCAGTTAGGCTCATCCGGCTTAGCCGATTTCCACAGCGCAAAATCCATCGGTGCACGCTTGATATCCCCCACTTCAACTCGCGCCCCCGCCTGTAGATCTTCCAAATTCTTACCAGAGAGCTTGCCGTACGCTTCAATCGAGGAGACATCACAATAGACATCGCCATTGTCCGCAACATAGGCCTTACCATTCTCAATCAACTGCTCAGTCATTGTGAGAATCTCAGCCATCGAATGGGTCGCACGCGGCTCCTGATCAGGCGACACAATCCCCAGCGCCTCAGAGTCCTCATGCAACGCCACCACAAAACGGTCGACCAGTTCACTGAACAGCTCCCCATTCTCATTGGCACGGTTGATGATTTTGTCATCGATATCGGTAATATTACGCACATAGTGGACCTTATAGCCCTGCGCCCGCAGGTAGCGCACCACCACATCAAAGAAGACCATCACCCGCGCATGGCCCACATGACAGTAGTCATAGACCGTCATACCACACACATAAAGGTTCACTTCCCCTTCATGAATCGGCTTAAACACCTCTTTGGTTCGGCTCTGGGTATTGTAGATCTGCAACATAGTTCTTCTCTTTCATCAGTGGGTACAAAAACCAGCAACTCTAATTCTATAACCCTGCTTTTCTCCCCTTCCCCATTTTAGGGGGAAGGCTGGGAGGGGGTAAAATGCATAATCAAACCTTTTACCCCCTCCCTAACCCTCCCCCTGATAGAGGGAGGGGACTTTAAAGCTACAAATTAGAATTGCCACACAAAAACAGCGCAAGATTATACCTCACCCTCAATAATGGTATAATCTGCTGCCCATTCCATTGATAAAATTAATGACTTATGAAGAAAAATCTCACCATCTTTAGTGCTGTAGTTGCCCTGCTGGGCGCTATCCTCTTTTCTGTAGTACCCTCCGAACCTGCCCGTGCTGCAGAGAAGAATCCGATGATCGCCGCTGGTTCCCCCACGGTTGAGCTGGTTACCAACCACGGCACCATCACCATACAGCTGGATGAGGCACGCGCCCCCTTCACCGTTGCCAACTTCCTCACCTACGTAAAGAGTAGCCACTATGACGGCACCATCTTTCATCGCGTCATCCCACAGTTCATGATTCAAGGCGGTGGCTTTACTACTGAGTTTGAGAAGAAGCCCACCAACGACATGATCCCCAACGAGGCGGACAACGGTCTGAAGAATTTACCCGGCACCATTGCCATGGCCCGTACCAGCGACCCACACTCTGCAACCGCCCAGTTCTTTATTAACACCGCTAATAACCGTTTCCTCAACCATACCCGCAAATCACAGCGCGGCTGGGGCTATACCGTCTTCGGACAGGTGATCAGTGGAATCGACGTGGTACGCAAGATCGAGCAGGTTGAGACCGGCGCTGGAGGCATCTTCGCAAAAGATGCACCACAACAGGCCGTCATCATTCAGTCTGTAAAACTCATTTCAAAATAATCTCAAAATAGTTATTAACAAAAGGAAAACGCTACGATGATCGTTAAGATGACCACCTCTCACGGAGAGATCACCATCGAATTGAATGCCGAAAAGGCCCCACAGACGGTTGCTAACTTTGTCGACTACTGCCGCGATGGCTTCTACGATGGCACCATCTTCCACCGTGTCATCCCCGGCTTCATGGTTCAGGGTGGCGGCATGGAGCCTGGCATGGCAGAGAAACCTACCAATGAGCCAGTTGAGAATGAGGCCGGCAACGGTCTAAAGAATGATGTCGGCACACTGGCGATGGCTCGCACCATGGACCCCCACTCTGCCACTGCGCAGTTCTTCATCAACACCAACAGCAACGGCTTCCTCAATCACCCCGGACAAGATGGCTGGGGTTACTGTGTCTTTGGTGAGATCACCGAGGGGATGGACGTAGTTCGTGAGATTGAGAAGGTCGAGACGGCCACCAGCGGCTTCCATGATGATGTACCTAAAGAGGACGTGGTTATTGAGAAGGTAGAGGTTCAGGAGTAGTCCAGTAACGGATAGACTCAACCCTCCCCCAGCTTGGGGGAGGGCATATTTGCTACAGAAAACTCATGAGCACCTGTTTTATTGCTGATCTTCACCTCTCTGAAAAGCACCCAGAGATTACCCAGCGCTTTCTATATTTTCTAAAACAGGAAGCCTCTAAACATCAAACACTCTATATTCTTGGGGACCTATTCGAGGTCTGGTTAGGCGATGACCTCTCCAGCGAAGAGGCCCACCCGATTCTGCAGGCACTCCATGATACTGTCCAACAAGGGACGACCATCTATATTCAGCACGGCAACCGAGATTTTCTGCTCGGCACCGCATTTGAAAAACAGAGTGGCTGCAAACTAATACCTGACCCTTACCGTATTGAACTGGATAACACTCCAATCTTACTCACCCATGGTGACCAGCTCTGTAGCGATGATAAGAACTACCAGCGCTATCGATCCATAATCCAACACCCCATCACACGCTGGAGCTTGCTCCATCTCCCTCACTTTTTTCGGCGCAAAATCGGGCAACAGCTCCGCCAACAGAGCAACTTAGGAAAGCTAGAAAAATCGAGCTACACCATGGATGTCACTACTCATACCGTGGAGTCATGGATGCGCAATCATAGGGTGAACCAGCTGATCCACGGGCACACCCACCACCCAGCCATTCATACATTGAGTGTGGATGGTGAACCTGCTCAACGAATGGTATTGGGGGACTGGGATTCAGGAAATAGTATGCTGTTTTATGACTCTGGGGAGTTCACACTACAGAGTGCTTAAAAGGGTTCACAATCTCCATCCCTTTCCAAATTTGTCCATGCTGCATATCTTCACTATACAGGTGCGACACACTGGCTCGTACAGCCGTCTCAACAATCATCGCATCCCAATAAGAGAACTGTCTTTTCAACACAGACTCCATCGCCTTGCTAATCACATGCGTATCAGCAGCTACAACAGGAAACAACATCATCCAGTCGTCAACCTGCCCCTTTGCCTCTTCAATCGGCATCTTTCGCTTCCGAGTCACGGCACTAAAAAATTCAGAGAGTGACTGTAACGTAAGCACACACTCTTTACCCACCATCTCATCCATCAACTGCATCGCTTGTTGATGGCGCTCACCAGCATCACGGTCTACCGAGTAGATCAACACGTTGGTATCCAGACTATAGCTCTTAGCGCTCATGTAACTGATCTCTATCCAGTGCACTCCCCCCCAAATGGTATCCACTATTCATTCTTTCACTCACTCTCGCATAAGCTTGCTGCTGAGCCTCTGTCAGTGTGCGTTCAGATTCAATTGCTGAAAGTCGGGCTACAGGCTTCCCCCGTTTGGTAATGATCACCTCTTCGCCCGACTCAACCATCTCAATATATTTAGAGAGGTGTTGGTTCACTTCCCGCACTGGAACTTGTTGTTGCATGCTACCTCCTATTTTTTTAGATAATGTAGAACATACTACAAAATCATAAAAAAGCAACTTACGCCCTATTTTCCTGTTCCAACTGCTGAAGAAACGCCATCTCCCGATCGCTAAACCCCGCCTCCACCCGACCGGGTTCATAAAACGGTCCACGAATCGCGTAAGACATCTTCTCTCGAACTAACGACTCAAAGGTCTCCTCTGAGTCAAGACCACGCTGTTCACAGAGGTAACGAAACCAGACCGTACCCGCCTTTACGTGCCCCACCTCATCTCGCAGAATAACCTCTAGAATCGGCTGACTCTCCTCATCCCCGATCTCGCGTAGCTTCTCCATAATCCCTGGGTTCACATCCAGACCACGAGCCTCGAGTATGCGTGGCACCAGCCCCATCCGTAACAACACATCATCCGCAGTCTGCTGTGCGGTCTCCCACAAGCCATTGTGTGCAGGAAAATCTCCGTAGTCGTACCCCAACTGTTTCAGCCGCCCCTGCACCAGTTGAAAGTGGTAACGCTCCTCATCGGCAATACGCAGCCAGTCATCATAGTACTCTGTTGGCATCTCTCGAAAACGGTAGACCGCATCCAGCGCCAAGTTGATCGCATTGAACTCAATATGGGCGATGGCATGGAGCATAGAGGCGTGCCCCATGGGGGTACCCAATCGCCTGCGTTTCAGTTTACGTGGAGGGACCAGCTCTGGTTTCTCTGGATGACCCGCCTGTCCAATCACTTTAGGTGACGTGATAGAGTCTTGTAACATCTCCCCCTGCTGCCACTGCTTGTATAGCTGCTCTGTCGCCTCTAGCTTCTCATCTAGTGAGCAGAGGTCGAGCACTCGACCGGTCTCCTCAAACAGATTTTCTTCAGAGGCCACGACTAAGATCTCGTTTCAGATCTTCAACCTCTTCCAATCCTACAGCAATACGGATCAGCCCATCGGTAATCCCCGACAACGCCTTATCTTCAGGAGAGAGTCGCCCATGGGTGGTGGTTGCTGGATGGGTAACAGTAGTTTTGGTATCACCCAAGTTGGCGGTAATAGAGACCATCTCTGTGGCATTGATCAAACGCCAAGCCGCTTCTTTGCCCCCCACCAGCTCAAACGAGAGGATACCACCCGCACCACGCTGTTGTGATGCTGCGAGATCATATTGAGGGTGACTCTCCAGACCGGGATAATGGACTTTCGACACCTCTGGCTGCTGCTCTAACCACTCTGCCATCATCGTCGCATTTTGGGTATGTGCCTCCATGCGTAGCTTCAATGTCTCCAACCCCTTAAGGAAGATCCAAGCACTGAACGGGCTCATGGTGGGGCCAGCGGTACGCAGAAAGCCGTAGATATCGGCACCCACAATCGCCTCAGAGCCGACCACGGCACCACCTACAGCACGCCCTTGTCCATCTAGGTATTTGGTGGCTGAGTGGGTCACAATGTCCGCGCCCAGCGCCAGTGGCTGTTGCAGTGCGGGGGTACAGAAGACATTATCCACAGCAAGCAGTGCTCCATGTTGATGGGCAAGATCAGCCAAAGCGCGGATATCACCAATCTGGGTCAGTGGATTGGCGGGAGTCTCCAGAAACAGCAGCTTGGTATTGGGTTGAATCGCCTGTTCCCACTGATCCAGTTCCGTCAATGCAACGTAGGTGACCTCCACGCCAAACTTCACCATAAACTGGTTGAAGAGCACCACAGTGGTCCCGAAGACGCTACGAGAGACCACCACATGATCTCCCGCCTTGAGTACCCCCATACAGGTAGCGAGGATTGCCGCCATCCCGGATGAGGTGGCTACTGCGCGTTCAGCCCCCTCTAGCGCAGCGAGCCGCTGCTCAAAAATTCTTACCGTGGGGTTGGTAAAGCGGGCGTAGATGTTGCCTGGTTCTTCACCGGAGAAACGAGCTGCGGCCTGTTCTGCGGAGTCGAAGACAAAGCTGGAGGTGGGAAAGATGGGTTCGCCGTGCTCGCCCTCGTTGGTGCGTTCGTGTCCGGCGCGAATCGCCAGTGTAGAAAAACCGTACTCATTTGGATCAATCATCTATTGCCCCTTGTCTGTTATTAGCGGAGTCCTCAACCCCCACCCCGGCCCTCCCCCTGCTAGGAGGAGGGAGAGCGTGCTACATTCAGTCCGAATTGTAGACCCCTAACACCTCATCATCATCTTCGTTATCACGCTTGCTCTTTTCTGAGTCGCAACGGTCAGATTCCAGCTTTTGTAGATATGCATCATCAATCCCGCCTGTCACATAATTTGCATCGAACACGGAGGTATCGAACTGTTTGATCTGCATATTCCCCTCTTGTACCGAGTCGATCAGGTCTTGTAGATCTTGGAAGATGAGGCGATCCGCACCAATCCACTCCGCCACCTCCTGCTCGGTACGCCCATGGGCAATCAGCTCCGAAGCGACTGGCATATCAATTCCGTAGACATTCGGATAACGCACCGGAGGCGCTGCTGAAGCGAAGTAGACTTTGTTGGCCCCTGCTCCACGCGCCATCTCAATAATCTGTGCCGAGGTGGTACCGCGCACAATGGAGTCATCCACCAGCAGCACGTTCTTTCCCTTGAACTCTAGCCCCAGCGGGTTGAGCTTCTGGCGCACCGACTTCTTACGCAGCTTCTGCCCTGGCATGATAAAGGTACGACCGATGTAACGGTTTTTGATAAATCCCTCGCGGTAGACGATATCTAGGGTATAGGCGAGCTGTGAGGCTGCGGTACGACTGGTATCAGGAATGGGGATCACCACATCAATATCGTGATCGGGCCACTCTCTCAGAATCTTGGTCGCCAGCTTCTCCCCCATACGCAGCCGCGCCTTATGGACGTGAACATTATCCAAAATGGTATCGGGGCGGGCGAAGTAGACGTGCTCGAAGATACAGGGGGAGAGTGTTGGGTTCTCCGCACACTGCTTGGTATGCAACTCCCCTTCCGCATTGATATAGACCGCCTCACCGGGGTCTAACTCACGAATCAGATTGAAACCGAGAGTATCGATCGCCACACTCTCTGAAGCGACCATATACTCTTTGTGCCCCTCTTCATCTTCACGCTCACCAATGCAGAGTGGACGGATACCGAAGGCATCACGGAAGGCGACAACCCCATATCCGGTGATCAGTGCAGCCGCAGCATACCCCCCCTCACAGCGGCGATGGACACTACTCACCGCACTGAAGACATCCTCCACCTCTAGCCGCAGCTTCCCCATATGTTGCAGCTCATGGGCAAACACGTTGAGTAGAATCTCAGAATCGGAGTCGGTATTGAGGTGGCGCAGATCCTCCATATAGAGGTCTTGCTTAATCTTGGCCGCATTGGTCAGGTTACCGTTATGTACCAGTGCAATCCCGTAGGGGGAGTTGACATAGAACGGCTGTGCCTCCGCAGAGGAGGAGCACCCCGCAGTGGGATAACGCACATGACCAATCCCCATATTCCCTTGTAGGCGCAACATATGACGGGTGTGAAAGACATCCTTCACCAGCCCATTGCCCTTTCGGAGAAACACCTTACCATCATCACAAGTGATGATACCTGCTGCATCCTGCCCGCGATGTTGTAGCACCGTCAGCCCATCATAGAGCGCCTGATTAACCGCAGAGGTCGATACAATTCCAATGATTCCACACATAGGTCGTGATCTTCTTTTAAAAAATTCAGTTTAAAAAGTTAACGGGAAGTATACGGGAAATAGTTACGTAGATCTTCCGGCAACTGTTCCAACAACCAGCCTGAAATCTGCTGAAAGTGCTCCAGCAGTGCTGACTCTTGCCACCAGAGATCCTGTGGCAATGGAGTCATCCCTGCCACCATCACCAACATGGAGATAATCAGCAAGCCACGTGCAATACCGAACAGCATCCCCAGCACACTATCCATTCCCCCAAATCCGGTAAAGTCGATCACCTCTTGCATCGCTTTATTGATCAACGAGCCTAGAATCAGCGTCACCAGAAAGAGCACCCCAAACGAGGTGGCCGCACGCAGCGATGGGGTCTGAATCAGTGATTCAAAGAACTTGGCCTGATCGGTAGAGAAGGTAACCGCAACCCAAAATGCTGCCACCCAGGTTGCCAGCGAGATCGCCTCTTTGAAAAAACCCCGCAATAGGCTGATCCCCGCGGAGACCAACACAATCGCCAGAATGGCGATATCAATTCCGTTGAGTCCGGTCTGTTCCAGTACGGGGGGCATAATTTGCTCTAGTTAACCTTGATTTTCTCTGATTAGTTCAATGGTCGCATATGCGGGAACAACAGCACATCACGAATCGATGGAGAATCGGTAAACAACATCACCAGTCGATCAATACCAATCCCCTCTCCTGCTGTGGGTGGCATACCGTGCTCTAGTGCGGTGACGTAGTCTTCGTCATAGTGCATCGCCTCATCATCACCCGCCTCCTTCTCCGCAACCTGCGCACGGAAACGTTCGGCCTGATCCTCATAATCATTTAACTCTGAGAAGCCGTTGGCGATTTCACGCCCGCCGACGAAAAACTCAAAACGGTCGGTAACAAACGGGTCATCATCATTACGACGCGCCAGCGGAGAAACCTCCGTGGGGTACGCGGTGATAAAGGTGGGGTGCATCAGACGATGCTCGACCGTCTTCTCAAAGATCTCAATCTGTACCTTGCCTAAGCCATAGGACTCCTTCAGCGGAATACCCAGCCCCTCAGCCACCGCACGTGCCTGCTCCATATCATCCAGCTGCGCCTCGCTCAGTTCTGGATTAAAGTGAAGGATCGACTCTTTAATCGTCATGCGCGCAAACGGTTTGCCAAAGTCGTAGGTGTCGCCCTGATAGTTGATCGTAGTTGAACCCAGCACCTCTTCGGTGATACCGCGTAGCATCGCCTCGGTGGTATCCATCAAATCGTGATAGTCGGCATACGCCTCGTAGAACTCGATCATAGTAAATTCAGGGTTGTGGCGAGTGGATAGCCCCTCATTACGGAAGTTGCGGTTGATCTCATAGACTCGCTCAAAACCGCCGACCACCAGCCGCTTAAGATAGAGTTCTGGTGCGATACGCAGGAAGAGGTCCATATCCAGTGCATTGTGGTAGGTGGTAAAGGGGCGTGCCGTGGCTCCACCGGGGATCGCCTGCATCATTGGCGTCTCCACCTCCATGAAGTTGCGCCCGTTGAGGAAGTTACGGATGTACTGAATCACCTGCACACGCGTCTTGAAGACATCGCGTGAGGCATCATTCATAATCAGATCGATATAGCGCTGACGATAACGTGATTCGGTATCGGTCAGGCCATGAAACTTCTCTGGCAGTGGGCGCACTGATTTGGTCAGCAGGCGCAGGCTATCGACCTTGACGGAGAGCTCGCCCGTCTTGGTCTTGAACATCACCCCTTCGGCACCGACGATATCACCCAGATCCCACTTTTTGAACGATAGATAGAGCCCCTCAGGCAGCGAGTCGCGCTGGATAAAGAGCTGGATCTTTCCACTCATATCCTTGAGATGGGTGAAGGCGGCCTTCCCCATAATACGCTTGGCCATCATTCGACCAGCAACGGCCACTCGAATGCCTGCTGCCTCCAGCGCCTCAGGCTCCATCTCGTCATACTCAGCATGAAGCTCACCCGCGACCACATTGCGACGGAAGTCATTGGGGAAGGCGTTGCCCTCTTCACGCAACAGATCCAGTTTTTGACGGCGCTCGGCAATCAGGCGGTTCTCATCAACTTCTACATTCTTATCTTCTGACATCTTATAAAACCTTAATAAAAAGCTCCTCGCGCAAAGCCGCAAAGACACAAAAAAATCACAATCCGGACTTCAAACTCTCTTCAATAAACGGGTCCAAATCTCCATCTAGCACCGCTTGAGTATTGCCAGTCTCATGTCCGGTTCTCAAATCTTTAATCCGCGACTGATCCAGCACATAGGATCGAATCTGGCTACCCCAGCCGATATCAGACTTGGCATCCTCTGCCGCCTGTTTCTCTTCGTTCTGCTTCATCAGTTCCATCTCGAAGAGTTTGGCCTTCAACATACTCATCGCAGTCGCCTTGTTCTTATGCTGCGAACGCTCATTCTGACACTGCACCACAATCCCCGAAGGTTCATGGGTAATACGCACCGCAGAGTCGGTGGTGTTTACATGCTGACCACCCGCCCCCTGCGCACGATAGGTGTCTACCCGCAGGTCAGAGGGGTTGATATCAACATCAATATCCTCATTCACCTCAGGATAGATGAAGACGGAGGAGAAGGAGGTGTGACGACGGTTACCAGAGTCAAAGGGCGATTTACGCACCAGACGGTGCACACCCGTTTCGGTGCGTAACCAACCAAAGGCGTACTCACCCTTAATCTGGATGGTGGCCGATTTAATCCCCGCAACCTCCCCCGCTGAGACCTCCATCAACTCTACAGCAAAGCCACGGCGGTCCCCCCAGCGCAGGTACATACGCAGCAGCATCTCCGCCCAGTCCTGCGCCTCGGTGCCACCGGAACCAGACTGAATATCGATAAAGGCGTTGGAGGCATCCTGTGGACCGGAGAACATACGCTGAAACTCCAGCGCCTCAATGGTCTCGGTCAATTTCTGTAGATCAGCAACCACCTCGTTGACGGTATCTTCATCGGCTTCCGCCTCAGCCATCTCCAACAGCTCACGCGCATCCTCTGCTCCCGAGCCCAGTTCATCCAGACCGTTGACCACCTTCTCCAACATGGCACGCTCACGCCCCAGATCCTGCGCCCGCTCAGGGTCATTCCACACTTCTGGAGACTCCAGCTCGCGGTTGACCTCTGTTAACTGCTCCGCTTTTTCAGCATAGTCAAAGGTACCCCCTCAAGGCTTCGGTACGCCCTTGCAGCTCTTTGATCTGGTTGTAGATGGGGTTGAATTCAATCATCGCGGTTCAGCTCGGTTTAAGTCAGTGTTGCCGAAAAATAGTGGCGAGAATTATACACGCTTCAACCATAGACGCTCACCCCCTCCCCCGCATATTTATCATACACATGTAGATAGACCCGCTCACAGGTCTTGGCCCAGAGTGCATCATCATACTGCTCTGGCAACTCATCCAGCATATCCTTGATCAGACTATCCACCCGCGCCTTGGTACGCTGTTTCTTGCGCCAATCGATCACCAACAGCGCCCTCAACTTCTCCAGCAGATCATGGGCGATACGCTTGATCTCGTTACGCTCTTTTTCACTCAACGTCACCTCACTACAGAGCAGATCAAAAATCGCCAACTCCTCCTCACTCAGCCCCTCGCGTAGCGTGCGCTGCTCCTCCTGCTCCAGCTCCCCGATAAACTGCTTCAATTCTTCAAAAAACTGCTCCGCGCTATAGGCTCCTAAATTGTACTGTTCAATCAACTGCTGAAAACGATCCTGCAGATCCTGACGACTGCTGTTGCGCTCCACCATCGGCACCAACTTACGGGCAATAATCACCTTCAGCCGCTCCACATCGGACCGCCCCGGCCTGTTCTGCTTCGCCACCATCTCCGCCAGCGCTTCAAAATCGATTGCAGAAATATCCACCGGCTCTGGCAAGTTACTTCCAATATGGATGGTCTCAATCGCCTCATCCAGCAATTCACCTACCTGATGGCGCACCACATCCAGCACATCACTGTCATCCACCTCCAACCCCGATTTCACCCGCATCTGACGATAGATGATATTGAGTGCCACCCGCTCACGCACAAAACCATCGGCACGGCTGTCGGGCAAAATCGCCTTGAAGATACGGTTAATCTGGCGCAGGTAACTGATAAATTCATCACGGTATTTGGGGTCAAGCAGCGCCTCACTGGCGGCATCCAGCAGTGTCAGGCGCTGTAGATCATCGCTCGCCTCCATCACCGCTTGCAGACTGATCTGCTGCTCTGCAAGAAAACCACGCACCGCCCCCATCGCCTGTTCCAACTCATCCAGCAGCACCTGCTTATCATTGGCCGGGGTGTCGATCTCATACTGCACCCCCTCCTCCGCTACGCCACCACCATACATCCCCAGCGCCTGCTGTAGCGCACCGAAGATATTGATGTAATCCACCACTTGCCCCGCTGCCTTTCCAGGAAAGACCCGATTGGCACGGGCAATGGTCTGCATCAGCGTATGCTCTTTCAGCGGTTTATCGAGATAGAGCGTCGAGACCGAAGGGGCATCAAAGCCAGTCAGCCACATCGCACAGACAAAGACGATGCGTAGCGGGTGCTCTGCATCCTTAAAGTCCTCATCCAGCTCCTCTTTTACCATGCGTTCACGGTGACGCTTGTAGTCCAGCCCCAGCTTCTCCATGCGCTCATAATCGTTCTGACCGCCAGAGACCACCACCGCCATATCGGTACTCTCCAACAGTGCAATTTGCTGCTGCAAGCGCGCACGATGGCTCCCTCCGGCCACCTTCAAACGCTGCTGTAAACGCCTCAACTTTTGCTGCCATGCAATCTGCACCTTGTCATACATGCGAATGGCCGTCGCCTTATCAATCGACACCACCATCGCCTTGCCCCAGACGTTCCCTGATTCGCCCCCAGAGAATGGCTCCCGCCCCAGATAGTGATCCACAATATCGTTGGCGATGGTCTCCAGCCGCTCCTCACGGGTGATGATGTGATAGGCGCGACCAAACTCCTGCTCCAGCTTCGCCTCCTGTTCATCACTCAAGTCTGCTTCATCCAGTAGTGCTGTAATCTCCTCACCCAGATCATCCCGATTGAGATTGACCTCTGGCACCCGATTCTCATAGTAGAGCGGCAGCGTCGCCCCATCATCAACCGCGTCAGCAAAGTTATAGATGCTGACGTAATCCCCAAACACCTCACGGGTCTTCTCCTCCCCAGAGAGCAGCGGGGTTCCGGTAAAGGCGATAAAGGCGGCATTGGGAAGCGCACGGCGCATATTCATCGCCAGCGTGTCGTACTGACTGCGGTGCGCCTCATCGGTAATCACAATCACATCATCCCGCTGCGACAGTTCGGGGTACGGCTCCCCCGGCTCTGCGCGAAATTTCTGGATTAGGGTAAAGACAAAACGACGGTCCTCCGACAGCATCCGCTTCAATTCATCCCCCGACTCCGCCTGACTCTCCTCCAGCAGCAGCCCCGCGCTATGGAAAGTCTTGTAGATCTGATCATCAAGATCGGTACGATCCGTCACCACCACAAAGGTCCAGTTGCCCGGCAGCTTGCGGAACGCCTTGCGGGTAAAGAAGGTCATCGAGAAACTCTTGCCACTCCCCTGCGTGTGCCAGAACACCCCCAACTGTCCCTCCCGCTGCTGCACCGACTCCAGCCCGCGCAGCGCCTCATTTACCCCCAGATACTGGTGGTAACGGGCAACAATGCGTACCGTCTCCTTATTGCGCACAAACAGTGAGTAGTTTTCGATCAGATCGAGAAAACGGCCCTGCTCACACATACCGCGAATCGCCACCTCCAGGCTCACCTTACGCGGCTCTTTTTCACTCTCGATCTTCTTCCACTCAGCAAAATGCTCCCAACTGCTGGAGATCGTACCCAGCTTGGACTGCACCCCGTTCGACAACAGAATAAGTTGGTTAAACCAGAAGAGATGGGGGATGGTGGTTCGATAGTCCGCAAGATTATCGCGGTAAGCGTGTATCAACTGACGGTGGCTCGCCTTCAGCTCAACAAACAGCAGCGGCAACCCATTTACAAAGCCGATCAAATCGGGGCGGCGGGTCTCAATCTCGCCAGTAATGGTCATCTGTGAGCAGAGCAAAAAGTCATTATTGGCCGGGGTACTCCAGTCGATGATACGCACGGTGAGATCCTCTTCACCCTCCTCGCCAGACTGGTAACGGTAGCCCTCACGTAGCAGCAGATAGATCTGCTCATTGGCAGCGATCATACTCATTGCCGAGCGATCCCGTGATAGCGCCTCTATCGCCTCATCCAGTGCCAACTCAGGCGCAGCGGGATTGAGCCTCTCCAACACAGCGCGCAGACGGTTGAAGAGCACCACATCACCCCGCGTATTGCGCCCCAGATCACTCTCTGGACCAAATGCCTCCTCCCAACAGGTGAGCGTCTCCCACTCCAATTCTGCAAAGAGCTGGATGGCGGGTTGTTCGACGAGGGCATCTTCAGTGTATTTCATGACTCGATCTGTTCAAGTACGCCTTTCAAAGCCTCCAACAATGCGGGGACATCTTCCTGAATCAGGCTCCACAAAATATCATTATCTACCCCCAGATAACCATGAATCATCTGATTCCGCGCCGCTATCACTTGTCTCCAAGGGATCTCGCTATACTGTCTCCTGATTTGATCAGGGATATGGGTTGCAGCCTCCCCGATGAGTTCAATATTCCGAATAGTTGCATCATAATTGATACGACTGGCGACAAACTCCTCTTGGGAAAAATCTTCGGTATACGCCAAAACCCGCTCAGAGAAATCGATCATATCTTTCAGATAAAAACGCCACTCTCGATCAGACATAGACCGCCTCCTGCTCAACATAAGGGCGAAGTTCAGGACGTAACGCCTTTTCAGTGACCAGATCAACACGGCAACCCAACTCATCCTCCAGATAGAACTGCACCCCAAAGAAACGTTTTGAGGTTGCTGGCCCATCAAATGCAACCAACACATCCACATCACTATCCGGTCCGGCCTCATCTCTTACTGTCGAGCCAAATAGGGCCAGACGAGTCACGTCAAAACGTTCCATCAGCGTCTGTTTTGACTCTTCTAAAACATGCAATGTATTTACCCGATTCATCTAGCCACCCTTTTCCTATGCCCCATGATTCATGTCACCACGCGTATTGCGCCCCAGATCACTCTCTGGGCCAAACGCATCCTCCCAACAGATGAGCGTCTCCCACTCCAATTCTGCAAAGAGCTGGATGGCGGGTTGTTCGACAAGGGCGTCTTCAGTGTATTTCACTGCAACCACTCAACGGGTCAATCACACTCATCATTCTCTCTCCTTACTGCATATGCACAAGTTATTTCGGGATAGGGCAGCAATCTCCTTGAGTTCTCCCTCGATAGACGGATGATACTCAACCCTCATTCCCACGAACCTTTGCCATCAACTCATCGTGAGATAGAGGAACTACCTCTCCACGTTCTATCTCGTCATCTCGCCTCTTTGCCAGTTGAATCGCCTCTTGGTCTGACATCTCTTCAATGACATAGGGATCCTCCAAACTCTCCCAAATCGTTTTTGCCAGAACTGCACGGCTCTTAGGGTCTAAATGCATCACTTCACTAGCAATTTGATCAATACTCATTACTTCTCCATTATTTGACCTATTACCATAAACTGAAGTTTCCTGAAAATTCACACTCTCGAATCTGAATCACATCAAGCCGCTATACGTAGTAGCATTCGAACAAAAGAATTTTGCGCCATATTGGTAGGCTTAGGGCAAATCGCCTGAAAATCAGGGTTCAGTACCGCATTATGTTTTTCTCTCATCTGCTAACCTAAGCATCCGTTCGCTACGCCACACCCTAATGATATGAATCGAGTTTGGCTCCTTCAGATAAACAACTCGAAATGGGGAATGGATTAACTCTCTTATCTGTTCTTCACCGAACTCTGGCACAACTCGCCCAATATCAGGGTTATCAGCCAATATTTGAACATGCTCTATAATTGCTTCTATAAACTGCTTGCCGATGTGGGCAACACCCTCTTTTATATAGTATTCCTTGATATCTTCTAGATCGCTATAGGCTGAGTTTGCTACGAATATTTTCACTTACTCAATACCTAATTTACTGATCACATCATTAAGCTCCGTCTCTTTACCCTCCCTTACCTCCATTAAGCCAGCAGCAACAGCTTTCAAAAATGCTCTTTCTTCTTCTTTTTTTTCATACTCTTCAAGCCCTTGAACTACAGCAATGCCACGACCTCGACTTGTGAGCAATATTGGACGATGGGTGTCCTTTGCGTGGTTGACCACTTTTCCTGGATTAATCTTTAGATCAGTAAGGGGGACTACATCTTCAGAGAATTTGACTTGCATAAGATATACCTCTTTTCGTGTGGAGCTGCACAGACCAGATTATAGCACCTGTTAACTGGTCTCCAATGAATTTGATGGTAAAACACACATTCATTCCAAGCCTATTAAATCTTGGCCCGACAACAAACTAACCACTAAGTTTTTGCTTGAAAGAACAGACACCACTCTTTTTCAGATCATCATTTCGTTCTTCTCCTCGGCACCAGGGTCGGAGTAGGCTCAAAACTTTTCAACCCTCTATCTCCCGTTAATATGACCACATCAAACATACCTGCCCCTGCATAATACTTTGCGACATCCACAATCGTAGCATCACCAATTCCTAAACCTTGCGCGGCCAGCTTCGGCCACTGCTCTGATAGTTGACGTAAATTATCCACCTTCCAAAGGGCTGACTGATGCTCAAAAGCAGCCCAAGGCTCCTCCTCTTCCGCTGTTTTTCTGAGAACTTCGGCAAGCTGCTGGGCAAGAACAAAACGATCACCGTTAGAGTGAGCAATATGGTTCCCTGTCTCAATCAATGTAGCCACCGGAAGCACTAACGTTGATTTGGCTTCCATCTCCTCAGTAAGCAACTGCTCAATACGGTCAAAATCCCACAAGTCATCCCGTGGTCCACAACGATCTTTTCCAGGAATTCGCAGCCAGCAACTCAACACACTGGTATCAATAATCAATACACGCTTAGGCATGACTCCCCTCCCGCAGCGCATCCTCTATTTTCCCCTGACTGGATAGCTTTCCAATGGTTCCCAAAGCCAATAACTTTGGTAGTGTCTCCAGCTCTTCTAACAACGTCAGCTCACTCACCCCAGTTTCAACATCTCGATGAGATACCGTAACAAACGGAACAATCTCGGTACCCATCACATCCAACAGTGCTGGATTGTGCGTGGTTAACAAAAGATCGATAGAACGCTTCCCACCCACCTCTTTCAACATACGCAACAGATGAGAAGAGCGTGATCTTTAGCGCTCACACAGATTGACCCACCCAGTGCTCACGAAGTTGACCCACCTCTATTCATGCTCAGAATAATTGACCCAGGAAGACAATATTCTCAGGCCAACAATGAACAATAAATGCTTGACAAGACTTAAAGATATATGTATTTTCAAGTAAGCATATTAATATGCGAATAGCTAAATTAGTTTGCGCGCGCAAACGCGGTAACGAGATTAACAACAACAATAATCCTCATGATTATTTAATATCTAATCCTGCAGCTTGATCGATACAGTATACATCGATAACCAATTGAAAATAAACGGTTTTCAGGTGACTATTTTGATGTTCATTAAATGCAATTTGTGGAAATTTCAGCAAGCTGAAACCGAGGAAAAAGCCATTGATAACCTGATGGACAAAATCTCGCAAGCTCGATTATTGACCACAAGGTTACCAACAGCTTTTCTCCCCTTTTCCACACACCTCCACACTCACAACAGCTACTACCCTTAATATGCTATAGGTGCCATAGGCACCTCTGTTTGGGCTAGGCAATGGGCTGATACAGTGTGCATAAGGTGGGCCAATTTGTGTTAGCGCTTGTTAACGCTGAAGCCGAGGACGTA
>Ga0233449_1001373_pt1 | contig 22408 bp, 18 predicted proteins | sample SI_124_October20_FD_183012 | JGI IMG/M metagenome (GOLD analysis project Ga0233449, IMG submission 183012) | Seawater microbial communities from Saanich Inlet, British Columbia, Canada - SI_124_October2016_200_MG | ecosystem: Environmental > Aquatic > Marine > Inlet | place: Canada: British... | reverse complement strand
GTTTTCCACACCCTTCATTCCAACCAAAGCAATTGAACAGACCATGACCCAGACATTCGATCTTATCATTCGCAACGGAACCTTGATGACACCTGGTGGACGACTGGAAACAGATATCGGGGTTCGTGATGGCAAGATTGTCAGCATCGAAAACCTTTCTGCCAGCGACGCTGCCGAAGTGATCGACGCAAAAGGCCTGCATGTGCTACCGGGCGCCATCGATACCCAGGTTCACTTTCGCGAACCCGGTGGTGAGCACAAGGAAGATCTGGAAAGCGGCACCCGCGCCGCAATAATGGGCGGTATTACGGGTGTGTTTGAAATGCCCAATACCAACCCTTTGACCACGACGCGTCAGGCCCTGGCCGACAAAATCACGCGTGCCAAAGGGCGGGCCTGGTGCAATCACGCCTTTTATATGGGCGGGACGGCAGATAACGCCGCCGATATGGCAGACCTGGAACGCGCCCCTGGTTGTTGTGGTGTCAAGGTCTTTATGGGCTCTTCAACTGGCAACCTTCTGGTCGAAGATGATGAAAGTTTACGGGCGGTTCTGAGCCACGGGGTGCGGCGGGTTGCCGTTCATGCCGAAGATGAGCCACGCTTGATAGAGCGTAAGAAGATTGCAGAGGAAAGCGGTGATGTGCATTCTCATCCTGACTGGCGCGATGAAGAAACAGCCATCAAGGCCACCAGGCGCCTGATCAATATCGTGCGAGAAACCGGCCGCAAGGCGCATTTGCTGCATGTTACGACAGCCGATGAAATGCATCTGATCGCCGATCACAAGGATCTGATATCCGTAGAAGCTACGCCGCAGCACCTGACCCTGTCAGCGCCGGACTGTTATGATCGTCTCGGCGCCTTCGCCCAGATGAACCCACCTATCCGCGACGAACAACATCGCCAGGGCATTTGGTGGGGCCTGCAACAAGGTGTCGTCGATGTCATCGGGTCAGACCATGCCCCTCATTCCGCTGAGGAAAAACAACAGCCATATCCAAATAGCCCCTCTGGCATGCCCGGCGTGCAGACCTTGATGCCGATCATGCTGAACCATGTCGCCCATGGTCGACTGACCTTGGAACATCTTGTAGACCTTGTTGCCTCAAGCCCCGCCCGCCTGTTTGGCATTGTCGGCAAGGGACGTATTGCTGTCGGCTATGACGCTGATTTCACACTGGTCGATTTGCAGCACAAACGCGAAATCACCGACGACTGGATCGAAAGCAAGTGTGGCTGGACGCCGTTCAACAGCGAAACCATCACTGGTTGGCCCATGGCAACAATTCTGGTCGGCAACGCGGTTATGCGGGATGGTGAATTGTTGGGTACGGCCAATGGTCAGCCCATGAAGTTCTTTGAAGCAGAAAATTCAGCCTGAAAAACGTTGGAGGCTATCGGGGATCGTCTGCCAGTGAATGTTCTGTGGGCTGGGGCGTCACAGACATAACCGTCACGCCTTCCGGGGCTTCAAAGCGGTGCCAGACACCTTGCGGCACCACGATCATCAATCCTTTGACCAGGGTCACGACTTCTTCGCCGTTGTCCTCAAGCAAAAACAGACGGGTGCTGCCCTCCAGCACATAGACGATTTCATCGCCAATGTGTCGCTCCCAGGGGCTGTCACCGGAATAGGACCCTGTGAAAATCGCGCCATCGCGATAGGTAAACAAGGTCGCAAAGGCTGCATTTATGTCTGCCTCGGGCGTATCTGGACGCCTTCCCTCAAAGGGAGCCAGACTTTCCAGCGTGTCCAGGACATTCACAACGTCAGCCACAACTCAGCCTCATCGTGTTCAAATCCTGATCGCCCTAGCCTTTTTTGATCATGTAAGTGTATTCACCATCGGCTTCCTGTGTATCCAGCAATTCATCACCGGACTGGCGACAGAAGGCTTCAAAATCCTTGACCGAACCTGGGTCGGTCGCCACAATTTTCAGGATTTCACCTGAATTCATACCATTCATGGTTTTCTTGGCACGTAGAATGGGCAAAGGGCAGTTCAGGCCGCGGGCATCCAGTTCACTGTTAAACTCTGACATCGTATTTCCTTCTTTCAGGCATGGCACCCCGTCAATCCATCGTCGGGACAGGGTTGTAACGGAATTAGGGCGATTGCGATTGAAACGGAAGCGCTCTGTTTATGCACAAAGTCTATACCCTCAATTCCTGTGAGGCCACCTAAAATTAGACTTTTCTTATATAACATATTTGTGACTGTCACCGCCGCACATGGACGGTTGGAAGGGTACTCTGTTCCCTACTCGACAGTGCGCAACATGGGCTGAGGCCGGGTTTCATGTTGCGCTGGTTCGTTATCGTGCGCCAGTAATTTCCGGCCCTTCAGAATATAGGCTCGGGTCTTTACGCCACCCTTGAATTCAAGCTCGCCCCTGTCTTCAAATTCGTAAAGATGTTGAAGCCGCCAGTAGGTGGTTTCGGCAACCTGGATGGTATTGTCCCTGCCTTCTGATTCCAGACGACTGGCGAGATTGACCGTTTCTCCCCACAAATCAAAAGCAGGTACCTTGGTGCCGATCACGCCGGAGACGACCGAACCAGTGGCGATGCCCACTCGCATCTTGAGGGGCAGGCCACGGTTCTTTGAATATTGATCAATGGCGTTCAAGGCATCGATGGCAAATTCCAGAACAGCCTGTGCACTTTCGGGAGATGGATTGCGAACACCCCCCACCACCATATAGTTGTCTCCGATGGTTTTGACCTTTTCGACGCCCTTGGCTTCAGTGATTTCATCCATCATCTTGAAAATATCACTCAGGATTTCAACCAGATGACCAGGTGCCAACCGGTTCGTCAATGACGTGAAGCCAACCAGATCGGCGAACAGGACCGTGGCCTCGCCAACAGATTCAGCAATGGTTTCCTCACCTTCCTTCAACCTGTCGACAATGCGATCCGGCAAGAAATTCCGCAGCATCGCATCACTGACTTTTTTCTCCTTCTTGAGTTCCATTTTGAACTCAAAGGCGCTGCGTTCTTTCCATTCCAGAATCATGGTGTAGGCCAGGCCAATGATAATTGACGACACCAGCACATAGTTCGCATTGATAAATACAAATTCCGTACTTCCAGCCAGTTACATGGCCCCGTTTGATGCCAACAGAATGCCAAGACAGGTCATCGCCGCCGGGATGAACAAAAGCCGCAACAAACCGCAGGCAAACATGATGGCCAGCAAAATGGTTGCGGCACCATAACTGAAACCATCCGGCAGGGCATGAAGTACAACAAGGATACCCGTGGCACCGATCATGGCCGTAAGACCGAGAATCAATTGTGACCAGCGGACAAATGACGGGTGAAATGTAAGGCCAAAAACACTGGCAGCAACAAGGACACAAATCAGTCTGGCGGCCAGCATATAAAACAACCGGTCCGGATCGATGTAATAATCCCAGAACAAATAACAAAGAAACAACGCCCCGGCGATGGGCAGGGACACACGGACAAATGCGATGGAACGTGCGGCATATTCCAGACGGAATCGCGCCTCGTTTTCGGCATCAAATTTTTTCAGGAGCATTTGCTATCAATCCGTAAATTATTGAAATCAATAATAAATTAGGCTTAAATTTGATTTGGATTATACATTATCGAAAAAACCAATAACAAGATAATAAGTCGATACAAGTCGGCTGAATAACAGAATATCAACCTGATTGTCAGAAAAATTTCTATATCTAGTTACTGAAAATTTTCCAGACACAACTGCCACTGATGAGCAAAAATGCAATTTCTCAAGTCAATGAAAATTCCTGCTCCATTGCTTTCAGGCAGTAAGCATTACAGCGTTCAAGATAATCCCCCTCGCACGCCGGAGAAGGCAAATCAGTTTCAGCGACAATATTTCTGAAGTTACGGCTGTCAAACAGATTGCTGGTCAGGAAATATGGTTCCTGAAATTTCATCCGTCGGCGAAAGAGGCGTTCAGCGATGGTCATAGGCATAAGATCAAAATCATGGCCTGTGGAGAGTGAAATTCCGGTTACCCCGAGGGATTTTGATGCAGCCCTGAAAAGGGTTTCCAGTTGGACGGCATGCTGACTGGTAACATTGAAAATGCCATTTGCCGTGGCGTCCGTTTCCGCAAGGTGCCACATTGAATCAATTACAAAATCAACGGGCACAACATTGACCGGCAAACCCGGATCGGCAATGACCCGTAATCTCAGGTCGTTGTCAAAAAACTCCCCGATATTGATCTCCAGTCTGCGCTTCAACAAATAGAGCGCCCGAAAAACGCCCTGGTATCCGGTATATCCCAGGCTGGATCCACTGCCACTTTCCCCGGCCACAATGGGAGGGCGGTATATCCTGTATTCAATGCCTTCCTTGCCACAAAGCCTTGCGACACGTCTTTCGGCTTCTGCCTTCGAATTTTCGTAGGCGTTGTTTTTGCTGACGTCAGAATATTCCGGATCAACCAGTTTTTCCCAAGCGATTCCGTTTTCGACCGGCGAAGCATAGGCCGTGCTGACATAGTTCAAACGAACGGATGTCTTGCAGTTTTTCAGGAAGGCAAGCAAGTTTTCGGTACCGCCAACGTTGGTCTCAAAAACGGTGTTATCTCCGTTACCGTTGTCTTCAAATGCAGCGGCAAAATGCCATATATCGGTGACATTCGTAGCGATCTCTTTCGCGTCACTCTCGGACAGACCACAATTCAGTGCGCGGACATCGCCTTCAACAGAGACAAAATCTGATGATAAATCCAGCGTCGGTCCCGAATGTTGTTCGTTGATGCGGTTGATCATCGCGCCCAGCCCGCGTTCAGATGCGTTCCGTGCCAGAGCAAAGACACGAAACCCTTGCCGCAAGAGATGGGCCGTGAAGTATGCGCCCAGAAATCCAGTCGCGCCGGTGACGAGTGCCGTTCTCTTCATCAGATATCAGTGAGGGGCTTCTCGGCTGAAACCAGCGTGTACATATAGGCCGTTGGTGTCACCTCAATATTGATGAACCTGGCCTCACGCAGCATGTCCGTCACTTCGTTGAAGGAGCGAACCTTGCCTGCCGGGCTGATCAACTGCATCAAAAGTGAAATGGCAAATGTTTCATCCGGAACATCATCGGATGCTCGCATGGTTTCAAAGATCAGCAGTTTGCCACCAGGTGGCAATGCCTTGTAAGCTTTTCGTAACAACAACTGAGCTGTGTCATCAGGCCAGTCATGCACAATCCGCATCATCAGGATCGTATCGGGCCCTTCCGGAAATGCATCACGCAAGAAGTTACCGTTGAATATTTCTATCCGGGAGCTGAGAGATGGAAACGGCGTCAGATAGTCCTGGGCCTGAGCGCATATTTGCGGCAAGTCGAACAATACCACACCCAGTCCGGAATATTGTGACGCCAGGGTTGCCGCCAGACGTCCACTGCCTCCGCCGACATCTAGCAACCATTTGCTGTCGCTGAAATCATAGTACTCCATTAGCAACAAGGTCGGCACGACCCCGCTTTCGTGCATCAAATTGGCATAGTTACTGGAGATGTCGTCGCCATCATCGAAGAAATAGGCAAAATTTGTCGATGTCGGTTTGTCTTCGACCAGGGCTGTTTCAAGTTCCCGGCAAGCGTCATAGAGGCTTTCGAACAATTTGACATTGGCGCCCTGGTATTCCGGGCGTCCCTTGACCAGATAAGTCGCGGACATGGAAGAATTGCCGTAATACTCACCTGTCTTTTTCAAAAGCTTGATGGCCACAAGACTTTCCAGAAAAAGCAAACAAGGCTTTCTGGGAATCTTGAGATGTTCGCACAACTGCCCAAATTTCAGGGATTTGCTGGACAGATAGGTGAACAGGTCGCGCTTCAGGGCAACAGACAATAGCTGGGCTCTAAAGGCCCCGGTCATGATACCAAACAGGTCTGATTCTGACTCAGTCAGCAGCGATTCAATAGCTTGATCGCTCTGCAATTGATCAATCGAAATAACTCACCCCCTGAAAACAAAACCCTGGGCCATTCCGGTTTAGATGGAATCGCTCATGCTGAAGCAATTTCCGAAAAAATGCTCCGGATTGTTGACCCAAACTCTGGGGTTTGAGGCAACGCTGCGTTTCCGTTGAACCCGGAAACGCTCCAGTGTTCTCCCCAACACTAGCCAGTGGTTTTGTTTTGCAAATTAAAAAGATCCGCATAGAAAATGGCTTGCCAAATATAATTTTACACCCTCTGGCTAGACCATAATCATCGAATAAACTCATAGCAAGTTGAAAAATCAGAAAAAATCGGCATCCTGATAAACCAGAAGCAACGCCAGTTGCGCCCGGTTCGATCAGGTCAGGTCAAAATCGACTGTCCTGGGATCAGGATGAAGCGGCTTTGGCAGCTTCGTATTTTTCCTTTTCTTCTGCAACCAGTTCCTTTTTCGACAGCTTGCCAATCATGGTTTTTGGCAATTCATCGCGGAATTCTGTTTGGCGAGGCAAAGCATGTTTTGCCAGTTTATCCTGAAGAAACGCCTTGAGTTCATCTTCATTCAGCGTTTGTCCATCTTTCAGCTTGATGAAGGCCTTGATCGCCTGGCCGAGGTAATCATCTGTGATGCCAATGACCGTAACTTCCTCAACACCGGGGTGTTGATAAATCGCTTCCTCAACGTGGCGTGGATAGACATTGAAGCCACCTACCAGAACCAGGTCCTTCATGCGGTCGATGATAAAGGTGTAACCTTCTTCGTCCATATAACCGACATCGCCCGTATGCAAGCGACCGTCTATGATGGTTTCTGCGGTCGCTTCTTCGCGTCCCCAATAGCCCAGCATGACTTGCGGACCTTCAACACAAATCTCGCCATCTTCGCCTTGTGGCATAATCTTGTGCGGGTCTTCACGGTCAGTAATAACAATGCGGGTCCCTGGCAGAGGCAAGCCGATTGAGGCCTCCTTGCTGACACCCATCAAAGGATTGGCTGAAGCAATCGGAGAGGTTTCCGTCAGACCATATCCTTCTACCAGTTTGCAGCCGGTAAAGCTTTCGAAATTCTGTTTGACCTCAACGGGCAGTGGCGCACCGCCAGACAGACAGAATTTCAGTGATGACAAATCATAGTCTGACAGCTGGGGATAATTGTTGATCGCCGTATACATGGTCGGCACACCCGGGAACAAGGTCGGTTTTTTCTTGTTGAGGTCCTTCAACACCGGTTCCAGCTCGAACCGTGGATGCATGATGATTTTTGCGGCAATGGAAATGGACAGGTTCATCACCACCGTCATGGCAAAAACATGGAAAAATGGCAGCACACCCATCATGCGCTCCTCGCCATCGGTTACACCTTCAAACCACACGCGACCCTGGATGGTGTTGGCGTAAAGATTGGCGTGGGTCAGCATGGCACCCTTGGAAACGCCGGTTGTGCCACCCGTATATTGCAATACGGCGATGTCTTTTGCCGGATCAATATCGGCTGGCGTATATGCACCGTCATTGTTGACCAACTGCGCGAAAGCCACGTGCTGCTTGTCGTTGGGCACACTGGCAATATCGCCGCGCTTGAATAGAGGGAACAATATATTCTTGGGGAAAGACAATGCCTCTGGCATGTTGCCGATGATCAATGTCTTGACCCGGCTTTGTTCCAGCATTGCTTTCATTTTTGGATACAAAACCTTGAGGTTCAGTGTCACCATGATGTCGGTGTGCGAATCCTCGATTTGATGCAAAAGTTCCTGTTCTGAATAAAGCGGGCTGTAATTCACAACGGTGCCACCGGCCTTCAAAATGCCAAAATAGGAAATAATGAATTGGGGGCAGTTGGGCAGGAACAGGCCAACTTTTGTTCCCTTACCAACACCCAGACGCTGAAATCCGGCGGCGGCCCGGTCTACCTGATGCCCGATTTCTGCATAAGTATAGGTCTTGCCCAAAAAGTCGATAACGTCATTGTTGGGGAAACGTCGGACCGCATCATCCAGGATGGCCCACAGTGGTTTGACATCAAATGTCTGATCCCACTCAATATTTTCCGGATACGCTTTTAGCCAGATTTCTTCCGTCATCTTTCATCTCCCCGATTGGCAGTGCTTTTTTCAGCCGTTCAATGACGGCGTGTTATGGGTTCGAATGCTACTCCGACAAACGATCTTGCACCAGAACAAGATTCGGGAAATTTACACCTGCCAGTTGACAGCCATCCGACGCTTCAGGCTCTCGGAGGACCAGACTTCAGCCGGATCATAATAAACATCGAACGACGGGATATCTTCAGGCAGCATAATCCATGGCAATTTCGAGCGAGTAAAAATGTGAACATCCGGCGGCAGGAGGTGGCTCTCATTGAGGCTGCCAACACGCACAAAACAAACCTTTTCGCCCGGGCCGGCATAGTGGCTCCAGACCGCCACGTGGCACGCCGGACAACGGGCGATCTTTTGACCCTTCCCGCTTTTCGAGGGTGTTAGGACAATTTCCGGTTGCCCTGCATCCACAACAACGTGATCTGCTTCAATGATCGCATTAAGCGCAAAGGCGGATCCGGTCTCTTGCTGGCAGGAGCGGCAATGACAGCAATGCACAAACATCGGCCTGGCCGTCATGTGATACTGGATATCGCCGCATGCACAGCGCCCCTTCATCGAGACAGAGGCGTGATCGGGCTTTTGATCAGGCTGCAGCTGTGGCATTTTCTATGGTTCGGAACCGGTGTACGCCATCGTCACCAATTTCACGCGCCAAAAGGCCATCAATTTCCAACTTGTTGAAATGCGCTTGTGCTTCGGCCAGGGCCATAAAAATTGTCCCGCCTTCCATCTTGCGATGAAATAACCAGGGCAGGGAATTCCACACAGGTGTTGCCGTGGCACACCCTTCAAGAATAGCGGCGAGGCGTTCTTCGTGGTGTTCGGTCAGTTCGTCAATGCGTTCATGAAGCCGGTAGAACGGCAGGCCATGGGCTGGCAATACATAGGTGTCAGCAGGCAGTTCCTTGAATGTCTTCAGTGATTCCAGGTAATCACCCAATGGATTGGCCCTTGGTTCTCCGGGATAAACACCGATGATAGGACTGATGCGCGGCAAGACCTGATCCCCGGCGATCATGACTCCGCGCTCTTCACTGTAGAGGCACATATGTTCGAGCGAATGACCAAGCCCTTCCATACATACCCAGTCGCTGCCGGCCAATTGGACTTGATCTCCATGGCGGATGCGACTGTAGACGTCGGGCATCTGATAAACACCTTTGGCGAAATTGCCAAAACCTTGTTGGCGAAGAATATCGAAATGTTCCTCCGGCAGGTCCATTTCCTTGTAGAAATCGAAAACTGATTGGGGTGGCACGTCACGGGCATCCGATGACAGCAGCTTGCCCATGATCCAGTCCGTTCGCGACATCACAAGTCTTGCGTCGAATTTATCGCAAAGCCAGCCTGCCAATCCGAGATGATCCGGATGCATGTGCGTCACAATCACCCTTTTGACGGGTTTCCCATCGAGAAATTTGTCGAAAATCTCATCCCACAGTTCCATGATCCGGGTATTTTTCAGGCCCGTATCAATGATTGTCCAACTGTCGCCATCATCAGCGAGCCAGAGATTGATGTGATCAAGGATTAAGGGTAGCGGCATACGGACCCAGTAAAGACCAGGGGCTACTTCTTTAATGGTTCCCTCAGCGGGGAGTTCGGTACTGGGATAATCAACAATTTTGGACAAGGGTTTTCCGATTAACTGACAGGGGACAAATGCCCTTCCCGAACGGGAAAGGCGATCAAGGGCCGCGTTGCCGCGCCCTGATGAAGGCTCAATGGTATCTTGACGTTTACGTTAACGTCAAGGCTGTTTATTCAGAGTCATTATTACTAAAAACTATCACCCCGTCATTTGCTCAGGGTCAATGGCAAAAGTCGCCTCTGAGGAGCTGGTGACAGCGCTCAAAAGACCGGGGACCTGGGACAGAACTTGCTCGGCGTAAAAGCGGGTCGTCGCTATTTTCGCATTGTAGAAACCGGCATCACCTTCCGAAGCAGCGAGTTTGCGGCTTGCCGCCAAGGCCGCACGTCCCATCAACCAGCCGCCAACAACAGTGGAGAACATCTTGAGATAGTTGGTGGCGCCAGTGCCCTGGGCTCTGGGGTCGTCAACATGTCCGGTGCTGATCCAATCCGTCGCCTTGACCAGTGCTTCGTGCGCCAGAGCCAGACTGTTGCCGACATCGGCCATGTCGCCATTTTGCAGTTCCGCAGCAGTTCCACTGATTTCAGCAAACAAACTTCCCACCGCAGCGCCACCAGCCAGGGGCAATTTACGCCCGACCAGGTCCAGTGCCTGGATACCGTTGGTACCTTCATAAATCGGCGCGATACGCGAATCCCGGTAATATTGGGCCGCACCTGTTTCCTCGATAAAACCCATGCCGCCGTGAACCTGAACACCCAGAGACGCCACTTCCACACCGATATCCGTACTCCACGCCTTGACCAGCGGCGTCAGTAACGCAAGCCGGTCGTTGGCAGCTTCACGTGCCACTTCATTTTCGTGATGGGAGGCCAGATCGTTCTGGCTGGCAGCATAATAAGCCAACGCTCGACTGGCTTCGGTTAGCGCCTTCATCTGCATCAGCATCCGGCGCACGTCCGGGTGATCAACGATTGTCGCGTCCTGTCCGCCACCAACGACACGGCCTTGCACACGTTCTTTCGCATAGGCCAATGCATGTTGATAAGAACGCTCGGCAATCGCGACACCTTCCATGCCAACGCCGAAGCGGGCATTGTTCATCATCACGAACATGACCCGCATACCACCGTTCTCAGGCCCTAGCAGATAACCAGTTGCCCCACCATTGTCGCCAAAAGACATGACAGCTGTCGGGCTGGCGTGGATACCCAACTTGTGTTCGAGCGACACACAACGCAGGTCGTTGCGTTCACCAATAGAACCATCTTCATTGACCAGATACTTGGGCACGATGAAACAGGAAATACCTTTGGTGCCACCAGGTGCATCGGGCAAACGGGCCAACACAAGATGCACAATATTTTCAGAAAGTTCGTGATCGCCCCAGGTAATAAATATCTTGGTGCCGGTGATCTTGTAGCTGCCATCCAGCTGGATTTCAGCTTTCGTTTTGACGGCACCGACATCTGATCCTGCCTGAGGTTCGGTCAGGTTCATGGTCCCCGACCATTTACCGGTGACCAGGTTTTCCAGATAGGTGGCCTTCTGTTCCGCCGAGCCGTAGTGCCCGATGGCATCGATACCGCCTTGCGTCAGCAACGGCAGCAGGCTGTAACCCATATTGGCAGAAGCCCACATTTCCAGCAGCGGTGCCCCCAGTGTAAACGGCAAACCCTGTCCGCCATATTCGGGATCAAATGGCAGGCTGCCCCAACCGGATTCAACAAACTGCGCATGTGCATCCGCAAATCCATCAGGATTTACGACAACACCATTTTCCAACCGGCTACCTTGTTCGTCACCGGACTGGTTCAGGGGTGCCAGAACTTCAGAGGCCAGTTTATTTGCCTCTTCCAGAACGGCGTCGACAAGATCGGGGGTCGCTTCCTCGTATCCTGGCAATGAACTGATCACATCAAAATTTGCGACTTCATCAAGGATAAAACGCATATCACGCAGTGGGGCACTATATTCAGACATCCGACAGCTCCATTTTATTTAGTGTGGTAATATCGCAAGTGCCCACTACGTTGCAAGAATTAAGCTTGGATCAAATCCCCTGATCTGGCCATGGCTTGAACCGCCCCCTCAGTCAGGCGTATTCTGGCCAGATTATTGAGCGGGCAGAAGCCCTGTGCAGAAAGAATAGTATGTATATCCTGGTCATTCGCGCGGCTTGTTGCGCTCGGTCTTTACCGGAAAATCATTGTCCAGATGTCTGAGTTCGCAGCAACTCCGGCCAGTGACGAAGCCTTGGCCAGGGCATCCGGTATTCTCAAGAACGGTGGCCTTGTCGCCTTCCCGACAGAAACTGTGTACGGACTGGGAGCTGATGCAACCAACAGCAATGCTGTTGCCGGTATTTTCAGAGCCAAGGGCAGGCCCGATTACAACCCGTTGATCTGCCATGTCCCTGATCTGGCTGCCGCCGAAATGCTCGGAATATTTGATGACAAGGCCCGAAAGTATGCAGCAGCATTCTGGCCGGGGGCCTTGACCCTTGTGGTCAAAAAACAATCTGATTGCCCGGTTGCCAGTGAAGTCAGCGCCGGGCTGGATACAATTGCCATCCGTGTTCCGGATCATCCTCTGGCGCAATCCCTCTTGCGCCTGGTTCAACGACCGCTGGCAGCCCCCAGCGCCAATCGATCCGGTGCCGTCAGCCCGACCAAAGCCGAACATGTGATCGAAAGCCTCGGGGAAAAAGTTAATCTGGTCCTGGATGGTGGTGCCTGTGAAGTCGGTCTTGAATCTACCGTTCTGGCAGTTGATGAAAACCCCGCGGTCCTGCTTCGTCCTGGCGGCATAACGCTTTCGATGTTGCGCGACATTGATCCGGGTATACAGGTCGCGAAAGCCGAACAGCAAAAATTGCTGAAATCGCCCGGCATGCTTGAAAGCCATTACGCCCCCGGTTTACCTGTACGCATGGGCGTAGACTCGCCTTCGCCGGATGAGGCATGGCTGGCCTTCGGTCCTGGCGCAGAGACAGATGGTATTAACGCCATCAATCTCAGCCCGTCGGGAGACCTGGAAGAAGCCGCCAGCAATCTGTTTTCTTACCTCAGAGAAATGGATCGATCGGAATTTTCCGGGATCGCAGTCGCACCGATCCCCGAAGAAGGTATTGGTCGGGCTATCAACGACCGGCTCAAACGCGCAACCGCTCCAAGATCAAGGCCTCTGGAGACATGATCTCGACAAGAGCGTTGATCCCGACAAGTAGCTTGATCTCGAGACAGGAAACTTACACTCTGCTGGCCTGAGCAACTTCGGAACGATTCGGATTGATCCAATGGACACGACACGAAATTTTTCCCCGCCATCATCTGAAGCAATCGACAGGCTGAAAGCTGCGGTTGGCCCTGGTGGCTGGACTGAGGATCAGGAGGAAATAGCACCCTGGGTTCGCGAAGACAGGGGACTATGGTTTGGATCAGCCACCCTGATGCTAAAACCGGCGAATACGGATGAAGTTTCACAAATTCTGCGAATTTGTAACGAGACTGATACCTGCCTTGTCCCGCAAGGGGGAAATACCAGTCTGGTCGGTGCATCCATACCTATCGACGGTCAGCACGAAATCGTCCTCAGTCTCCGACGCCTGAACCGGATCAGGGATATCGATCCTCTTTCGAATACCATCATTGTTGAAGCAGGCTGTATCCTTGCTGACATTCAGGATGCAGCGGACGAAGTCGGACGCCTTTTCCCGCTGAGCCTGGGGTCGCAGGGAAGCTGCCGGATCGGGGGCAATCTATCGACAAATGCTGGCGGCACTGGTGTACTGAAATACGGCAACACACGTGACCTGGCCCTGGGCCTGGAAGTTGTGCTGCCAAATGGCGACATTATCAACGACCTTAAAACCCTGCGAAAAGACAATACCGGTTACAGCGTGAAAAACCTGTTCATCGGCGCAGAAGGCACCCTGGGTGTTATTACGGCGGCGTCCCTTAAATTGTTCCCGAAACCCGGAGATGTCCTGACAGGATTTGTTGCCATTCCCCATGTGGCAGCCGCGATTGATTTGCTCAGCCGGGCCCGGCAAGCAGTCGGTGATACAGTCACTGCCTTTGAGTTGATCCCGCGCATCGGCATTGATTTTCTGTGCAAACACATTGAAGGCAGTCGTGATCCACTTGAAAATGAATATGAATGGTACGCGCTGATCGAAATTTCAGCGCCCGGCAAGGATGTCGACTTGCGTACGGCTTTCGAAAACATGCTGGAGGCCGCCTATAACGACGACGTCCTGGAAGATGCGGTTATTGCGGAAAGTGCTGCACAGGCCAATCAACTTTGGCGCATGCGCGAATCACTGAATGAAGCCCAGAAGCCGGAAGGTGCCAGCATCAAACATGACGTGTCGGTCCCTATCACCGAAATCCCGCAGCTGATCGCGGAAGGGTCCGAAGCCATTTCTGCAATGATTGAAGATGTAAGAGTCCTCGCCTTTGGCCATGTCGGAGACGGCAATGTACATTTCAATTTCTCCCGCCCCCTGACCATGAAAGATGCTGATTTCATGGCGCATGCCGAAAAAATTCATCACATCATCCACGACATCGTTCACAAGCTTGGGGGGTCAATCAGTGCAGAACATGGACTGGGCCGCCACAAACGCGAAGAAGTAAAACGCTTCAAGGACCCGGCATCGCTGGAGCTCATGAGCAAGATCAAGGACCTGATCGATCCAAACGGTATCATGAACCCTGGTAAAGTTATTTAGGTTCCCGGAAAGCCCTTCTGAATGAACGATGTTGTAAAAACGCGGTGGCCGGTTGTTACCGTCGCTGTGATGGCTGGAGTTGTGGGTTCGCTGCAAGTAGGCAAGGCACCTCCGGTACTGGATGTTCTAATGGCTGAATTTGATCTCAGCCTTTCCCTTGCAGGCTGGGTACTGTCCACTGTTGGCCTGACCGGTGCACTTTTTGGACTGTTGGCCGGAAGTGTAAGTGATCGGATCGGTCATCGTCGCACTGTCTTTATTTCCCTGCTTTTCATCATCGCAGGATGTCTGCTTGGTGCGATTTCCAAAGACGTCATCACTTTGTTGACCTCACGTTTTCTCGAAAGTATTGGCTTTGTTGGTGTCGTCGTCAGCATTCCATCAATCCTGATGCGTGTGATTGCAGCAAGGGACCAACGGCTGGTATTCGGGATCTGGGCCGGATACATGCCCTTCGGTATGGCCATCATGATGGCAACTGTTCCCTTATTGCTGGTACTGACGGACTGGCGCGGTATCTGGCTCTTCAATGCCTTGATCACCGCCATATTGCTTGTATTTTTTATGTACATGACCCGGAATATGCCCAAACGGCAGGGGCCACAAGCAAGCACCAAAATCCTGGCGGCCATGATCCGGGTGCTGTCTCGCCCTGGCCCCTGGCTACTCGCGGCGTGCTTCATGGCCTATGCCGGGCAATGGGCAGCCTTGATGTCATGGCTGCCAACATTTCTGGGGGACGTATCCGGAAACAGTATGGCAACAGCAGCCTTGCTGACGGCACTGGTTGTCTTTGTAAACGTGCCGGGAAATCTGTTTGGCGGCTGGCTGCTTCAACGCAACTTCACACGCTGGCACCTGGTTGCCTTTGGCAGCCTGTGCATGGCCGGTTTTGGCTACGGCGTCTTTGTGGAGGGTGTTTCAGACACCCTGCGCATCATCTTTGCAGTCGCCTTTTCGTTTATGGGCGGGTTGTTGCCGACGACCTTGTTGTCGGGTGCCGTGTTGCACAGCCCGACGCCTGAACTGACGGCAACCACAAACGGCGTTATTATTAATGGTGCCAATACCGGGACCTTGTTGGGACCACCCGCGCTTGGCACTTTGGTCGCTTTGGTCGGCGGTTGGGAAGCCACTGGCGTGGCCATCGCAATCGGCGGGGGCCTGGCTATTATTTTCGCAATATTACTGGGTGTTGTTGAACGACGCCTGCAAACCAACTCCTGAATTATGGATCAATTTTATGGCTGACATGTATTTCGACGACTTTGAACCCGGGCAATCCTTTCGCACCCACGGCAAAACGTTCAGTGAAGCCGAGATCCTGCAATTCGCCATGATTTACGATCCACAACCGCTGCATATGAATGCCGAGTTTGCCAAAGATGGTATTCATGGGGGTCTGATCTCCAGTGGTTTTCATACCATATCCGTCAGTTTCAGCCTGTTTTTCAGGTTAGGTATTCTGGATGCCGCCAACCTTGGCTCCCCCGGATTTGACGAACTGCGTTGGCTGAAACCGGTCCGCCCGGGCGACACGATCTGGATGGAAGCGGAAGTTACCGAAGTCAAACCATCAAAATCTAAACCGGATCGCGGTGTGATTTTCATGGATCACCGTACGGTTAATCAAAATGATGAAGTTGTCATGACGGTAAAGTGCATGCACATGCTGCGCCGGCGCCCCGACAGCGACGGGTAGAGGATCAGACCCTAATCAATGGATACTGAATAAACAGCGACGGCTTCTGACACACCCTTCAGATCCATCTCACCCATTTCAGTAAAGGTCGCCGAGCTACCAGCCGCAAGTTCCTTGACCAGGTTGGATACAGCAATGCCACCGTCTTCAGCCTTGTCACACAGGCGAGCAGATATTTGTACGGTGGTGCCAAACAGATCGCCGTCTTCAGCAATTGGTGTCCCTGCATTCAGGCCAATTCTGATCTCCAGAGGAATTTCCGAATTGCCTTTGTTGAAGGCCGCAATCCCTCGCATCATTTCACGAGACGCATCCACGGAATTTGGCACCGACTTGAACGACGCCATGATGCCATCGCCTGTGTGCTTGACTTCTACTCCGGCGTAATTACGCAAGGCATCCCGCACAATCTTGTTGTGGGCGCGAACAATTTTTTGCATGGCGTCATCACCATGATCCTGGGTCAGTTTTGTTGACCCCACGATATCAGTAAACATAACGGCAATCGGTGCGCCGCTGTCGCCTTTATTGTCGGGCTGGCTCCAGACGTCCAGGGCTTGACCCAACGCAGATGCAACATTCATGTTTTCGTCTTCAGCGAAACGTTCCATGGCCGCCGCACCGGACCGGAACATGTCGCAATATTTTGGCTCTAGAAGGTATTCTTCGTACTTCTTGCCGAACTGCCGGGCCATCTTCCGATCTGTTCCCAGCACCGCAACACATTTCTCAAGCACACCAACAAACTGGCCCTTGCTCAATCCTCCTGTCCGCGTCAGAACTTCGGCGGCTCCGGCCAGGAACAGATGGCAACCAAACCGGTTCACACCATCAAGGCGCAATCCGTCCTTCATTAAGCCGGCCAAGGCACCTTCAAGGAACTTCATCATCACGACCCGGGCGTCGCGAACCTCTTCTTTCGATGCCTTTTCGGCGTCAGGTTCATCAATTTCTTCTTCAGCAGGCAGTAATTCTTCGTCAGCTTCTGCTTCCGCTGAGGCTTCGTCTTCTGGTTCCTCGCCTTCGTCTTCGTCACCCGATGCATCCGGCTCATCTGCTTCAGGTTCAAATGATTGCTCAGGAACCTTTATTTCTTCCTGTTTCTTCGGCGCAGGCGCTGCTGCACCGGCGCCAGCAGCATCACCACGTGCACCTTCGTTGCCCCCGCCACTGGTCAACCACTCCTTGAGCAGCAAACGTTCAACGGGAGAAATGAAAACGAACGCCAGCGACATGAAGGCGAACGCAAAAGATCCGACAAAAACGATCAGTGTCTGCGCTTGCATGCTCATGATTTATTTTCCACTTGTTTCACATCATCCTGGAAATTGATCACACTGCGAATACCGTCGCATATTACTAGAAGAAACCTTCTGTCGACAAATAAGTCATAAAAAATGCAAATCCGAGACTAACCGCTGTTATCATCATGATCTTCAGGAAGATCGTTCCGATAGGGGACTTCCCACTTGCCCTGGCTTTCTTTTTTGCCTTTCGCGGCTTTCTGGCCACGGGCTCGTCATAGTCGTCAAAGCCACCAGTATCAGTATCAAATGTCATTTCAGCGAAATCTGGCCCACCGCCAACTTCGACTTCCATGTTTGCAAATCCGCCACCACCGCCGCCACCAATATCCGAAATGGACTCGGTTGTAAAAACTGTTGCCTCAATCGTTGAGTTTTTCTCGGCGTCGTAGGTTTCCTTGATAACTTTGACGGCTTTGACGCTGGGATTGCTATGCATGGACTTGGCGTCTTCAATCGCAACCTCACGCTCAAGGTTCGTATAGCGCGATTCGATCGTCCATCGACCACCGGTCAATACATAAACTTCGTATGTGATCTCAGCCAAAACGTCTCCTCCGGAACAAAATCCGGTCAGCCCACCCGCGTCCAGGTTCCATTATGCCACCGGAAACCAGACCAAAAGAATACAAACCATTGTCCGCAAAAGGATATTCACTACTTAATCGGTCATTTGCAACCTTTTGCCGGATATGAAAGGCAATCATTTTCCACATTTTCGTAGTCGTAATCAAAACAATCGCTTATTATGCATAATTGTTGGGTAGGCAAACAATCCAAAAAAGTGAAGTGGAGCACTCTCGCTTCCACTATAGATAATGCAGGATCAAGACGTAGATGGAACGCTCGTTCAAAAAAGAAGTGCAGTCCTTGCGGCTGGGAGACGGAGATACTTTCCACGGTGAAGGCATTCTGGCGGTAACCAAGGGGTTACTACAATCCGGGGTCAGTTATGTCGGTGGCTATCAGGGCGCACCGATCTCTCATTTGATGGATGTACTGGCGGACGCGCAAGGCATCCTGGATGAACTCGGGGTTCACCTGGAAACCTGCGCGAACGAAGCAGGTGCCGCTGCCATGCTCGGTGCCTCGATCAACTATCCCCTGCGTGGTGCTGTGACCTGGAAAGCCACGGTCGGCACCAACGTTGCCTCTGATGCATTGTCTAACCTGGCCTCTGCCGGTGTCAAAGGCGGTGCCTTGATCGTGGTCGGCGAAGATTATGGTGAAGGTGCGTCCATCATTCAGGAGCGTAGTCACGCCTTCGCCATGAAATCCCAGATCTGGCTTCTGGATCCACGCCCGAACCTGACGACGATTGTCGATATGGTTGAGCAGGGATTTCAGCTCTCGGAAGCCAGCAACACGCCTGTCATGCTTGAGCTGCGTATTCGTGCCTGTCATGTCCGTGGCAGTTTTGAGACCAAGGACAATCGTCAACCCGAATTTTCTCGCCGGAACCTGTTGGAAAATCCCGATTTTGATTACGGCAAGATTTGCTTGCCGCCATCGACCTATGCCCAGGAAAAGCAAAAGATCGAGACGCGCTTGCCCGCCGCACTGGAATTCATTCGCGAACGTCAGCTGAACGAATTTTTTGAGGGCGACAAGGATGACGTCGGCATTATTGTCCAGGGCGGACATTACAATGGTGTCGTTCGCGCCCTGCAACAACTGGGTCTGGCCAATGTCTTTGGCGAAAGCCAGATTCCGATATATGTGCTGAACGTCACCTATCCCCTTGTCCCGGATGAATTTGTTCAATTTTGCGCTGGTAAGAAAGCCGTGCTGATTGTCGAGGAAGGGCAACCTGATTTCATCGAACAAGCCGCCCATTCCTACCTTCGCAAGGCGGACATAAACACCACCATTGTTGGCAAGGACGTATTGCCGATGGCGGGAGAATATGTTGCTTCGGTTTTGCAGGAAGGCATTGCGAAGTTCGTCGAAGGTACCCAGCCGGCAGGCGTTGATACATCTGCCGTTGTCGATACGGTTGCCCGGATTTCCGGCTACAAGGCCAAGGCTGCCGAGTTGCTGGGTGAGCCTGTGCCACCGCGCCCGCCCGGATTTTGTGTGGGCTGCCCGGAGCGACCGGTTTTCAGCGCCATGAAACTGGTGGAGCAGGAAACCGGACCGTTTCACGTTTCGGCTGATATTGGTTGTCATACATTTTCCACGCTGCCGCCTTTCAATATGGGCAACACGGTTCTGGGATACGGACTTGGTCTGGCCTCTTCAACCGGTGTCGGTCCGAACTTTGGAAATCGTGTCGTCAGCATCATGGGAGACGGTGGTTTCTGGCACAACGGCCTGACGACAGGCGTTGCCAATGCCATTTTCAACAAGGATGATTCCGTGTTGATGATTTTCAACAACGGCTACACGTCGGCGACCGGTGCGCAGCATATTCCATCAACCGGCACCAACGCCCGGCTGGAACCAACAGGCCAGGACATTGTCTCGGCCCTGAAGGGTGTTGGCGTTAAATGGATCAAGCGTGTTCGAACCTATCATGTCAGCGAGATGCGCAAGGTCCTTGGCGATGCCATGACGACCAAAGAAGGTGGCTTGAAAGTCATCATTGCGGATGGTGAGTGTATGCTGGCCGTCCAGCGCAAGAAGAAACCCGTTGATCGCAAGGCCGTCACTGATGGCGACCGTGTTGTTCGTTCGCGATTTGGTGTTGACGAAGCCTGCTGCACGGGCGATCACAGCTGTGTCCGCTTGTCCGGTTGCCCCTCGCTGACCATCAAAAGCAGTGGTGATCCCCTGAAGTCCGATCCGGTTGCCCATGTTGACGAAGGCTGTGTCGCTTGTGGCCTGTGCGGAGAAAATGCCCATGCCGCAACGCTGTGCCCTTCTTTCTATCGAGCAGATGTTGTGCAAAACCCGACCGCATTTGACCGGATGGTTGAACGCTGGCGACGGCGTTATATCTCCTGGCTTGGCGGCAGCGCCGCGGCGACAGGAGACGCAGCATGAGTGTCATTGAACAAACAGACACACCGGTTCAAACGCCTGTCGTAACTGATATCCCCGAGGCCCCCGTCAGTATCCTGATTGCTGCCCTGGGCGGTGAAGGTGGCGGTCTGTTGACCGACTGGGTCGTTTCTGCCGCCGAACAGGAAGGCTTTATTGTTCAAAGCACATCCATTCCAGGCCTTGCCCAGCGGACCGGCGCAACCACCTATTTTGTGGAAATCTTTCCCACCTCGGCATCAGCGTTGAACGGGCGATTACCGGTATTAACCCTGCTGCCTAATCCGGGGGATATCGACATCATGGTCGCCTCGGAATTGCTGGAAGCTGGTCGCGCCATTCAAAACGGTTTTATTACACCCGACAAAACCACCCTGATTGCTTCAACTCACCGGGTATATGCCACCATCGAAAAAGCCGCCATGGGGGACGGCCGGACAGACACCACCCGGATCATCGCCGCAGCCGGAGAAATGTCCCGCGAAGCAATCCTGTTTGACATGGGCAAAGTTGCCCTTGAATCCGGCAGTGTGATTAACTCTGTCTTGCTGGGTGCCATGGCCGGTTCAGGACGCCTTCCCATGAAACGCGAAACGCTGGAAGGCGTTATCCGTGAGGGCGGCATCGCGGTCGAAAACAACCTGCAAGGCTTTGCAGCCGGTTTTGATCTGGCCTCGGCCAAAACCAGCGACACGACATCTTCCGAACCGCAGACAACACACAAGACAAATGTGCTGTCACCAGGGGCCCTGGCTGAACGTGTCGACAGGGAATATCCGGGCCCGGCCCTTGCCATGGTCAATGAAGGCGTGGCCCGTCTGATCGAATATCAGGACAGCGCCTATGCCGGCTTGTTTCTGGATCGCCTGGATCCCGTTCGCGATTTTGATCAGGCAAACGGCGGAGAAGACAACGGTTTTGAAATTACAGTTGAAGCCGCCCGCGCCCTGGCGCACTGGATGGCTTATGAAGATGTCATCCGGGTTGCTGACTTAAAAACCCGCCCTGACAGGCTGCCGCGTATACGTGGTGATCTCAAAGCCGGTCCTGACGAGCCTGTTGTCGTCGTTGATTTTCTGAAACCAGGTCTTGAGGAATTCTGTTCCATCATGCCGGGCTTCATCGCACGTCCCCTGATCGGCTGGGCCAGCAAGCATAACAAGCTCGATAGTTTCAACTTTGGTCTGCATGTTACGACCAGTGGTATTTTTGGCTACAGCATGATGCGTTTCCTCGCCAAATTGAAAGGCATCCGTCGTATCGGATATCGCTATGCAAGCGAGCAAGCCTTGATTGAGCGCTGGCTGACAGCTGTCAAAGATGCCCTCAACATGGATCGTCAATCTGGCATGCAAGTCATCGCTTGTGCGCGTCTTGTTAAAGGTTACGGCGAAACCCATCGGCGCGGGAGTAGCAATCTTGCCCGTATCCTGGGAGAGCTGATTGAGCCCGGGCTTGCCAGTTCAGCAACCGGCCTGGCAGATCAGGTCAGCAAGGCCCGCAATTCTGCACTGGCAGATTCAAGTTGTGCAGAACTTGATTCTACGATGGCGGCATTGATCACAAAACAATAAGAAACCCCGGCAAGAGGAGAGCGATCATGGGAGAAAAGCAATTCAGGGAACGTCCATTTTCACATGGTCCCTACCCTTTGGAACTATTATCTCATGATCCATCCATCGCCGAAAAAGAAGCTGCGGCACCTGCGCTCGCCAGTCCACCCGGTGTTGCGACAAATGACACCACGCTCGGATCGGCGCTGAATGAGTATTTCAGCCATCTGAAACCCTTTTTTGTCGGGGAAGCTGCGCCTGAAGGTGATTTGCCTGATGACCAGGGCATGCGCATGGCTGATGTCAAAGGCGCTTGTTACTTCCTGGATGCTGCGGCTGTTGGAATTTGCAAGATGCCAGAAAATGCATGGATCGGTGAAGCTATTCCAGGCCACACCCATGCTGTCGTTTATCTGATTGAACATGGCCGTTTGCCTGAATCTGGTAATCTCGCCAGAGACTGGATAAGCGACAATGTCGATGCTG
>Ga0233449_1001362_pt1 | contig 22545 bp, 16 predicted proteins | sample SI_124_October20_FD_183012 | JGI IMG/M metagenome (GOLD analysis project Ga0233449, IMG submission 183012) | Seawater microbial communities from Saanich Inlet, British Columbia, Canada - SI_124_October2016_200_MG | ecosystem: Environmental > Aquatic > Marine > Inlet | place: Canada: British... | reverse complement strand
TGGTTATAGATATTGAGACGTCAGGCGGCGCGGTCGTGATCCATGAAAATTTCCGTTTCCAACCCTGGTACGGCCAGATCAAATCGATGCTGGAGAACAAACAGTTGGGAGATGTTTATCAGATATCTTTCCGCCTGCGGCCGGGTGACGGGCAGGGGCCACAAGCCTATATGGAGCGCCAACCGTATTTTCAGCAAATGGAACGATTTCTGGTACACGAAACCGCCATCCATCTGATTGATGTCTTTCGTTACCTCTTCGGTGACGTCAATTCGGTTTATGCCCAGCTGAAGAAGCTTAATCCCGTTATCGCCGGTGAGGATGCCGGGATTATTGTCTTTGATTTTGACAATGGGGTAAGGGGGTTGTTTGACGGCAACCGGCTGGCAGATCATCCGGCGGACAACAGGCGGCTGACCATGGGCGAAATGCTGATCGAAGGATCAAAGGCCAGTTTGCGTCTCGATGGTGACGGCGGTTTGTTTTTGCGGCCTCACGGTAGCAATGACGAGCAAGCCGTTGACTATGTCTGGGAGAACCGGGAATTTGGGGGCGATTGTGTCCGGCGGCTGCAACAGCATGTGGTCGACCACTTGCGCAAAGGAACACCCTTGATGAACACGGCGCGGGACTATCTGACAAACCTTGAGATCGAAGAAACCGTTTATCAATCTGCGCAGCAAGGCTGCCGCCTGGATATCGGTGCCTCCTGAATGACAAAAACGTCCAACAGCGAAATCGCTTACCAGAAACTGAAAGACCAGATTCTGGAAAATGAACTTGCTGCCGGGTATCAGGCAACTGAAGAAGACGTCGCCAGGCAACTGGGCATGAGCCGCACACCCACCCACGAAGCCCTGGTCCGGTTGCAAAATGAAGGCCTGGTGGAAATTCGCCCGCGTCATGGCATGCGGGTTCTGCCGGTATCTATCGACGATATGCGTGAAATTTATGAAATCCTGACATCGCTTGAATCACTGGCGGCGGGGGAAATCGCCCGTAAAGGATTGCCCGAGGCTGATTTGCAAGCCTTGTCAAACGCCGTCTCGGACATGGATACGGCCCTTGAAGCCGATGACCTGGTGGCCTGGGCTGCCGCAGACAAACGATTTCACGGACTTCTGGTTTCCTGCCACGGTAATATCCGCGTGCAATCCCTGGTCAACAATTTCATGGACCAGTCGCATCGCTGCCGCATGTTGACTCTGAAATTGCGACCACGGCCCGACAAGTCCAATGCCGATCATGCGGCTGTGCTGGATGCTATCCGTCGTGGGGATGCAGATGCGGCCCGCAAGATACATCATCAACATCGCGAAAAATCTGCAGCCTTGTTAATAGAGCTTCTGGAAAACCTGGGCCTCAAACAGCTGTGACGGGCTACGACAGCAATCGGTCTTCGAGGATTTTGTTGTAAACCGAACTGCGCGTGAGGTAGGGAAAGTGTCCGCCTGAGGGCAGGCGATGTTGCTCCGCCTTGCGGTGACGCTTGCGAATATCCTTGCGCACGACTGCCGGGATAAGGGGATCGTCCTCGCAGTCGATGACGACAATTTGTTTGTCGGGGATGGCGGGAACCGGCGCTTTTTTGCGCAGGAAAATTGCCGCCAGGCGCATCTTTGGTCCGCGTGGTGGCAGATATTCCGCCAGTTCCCGCTGCAAAAATGCCTTGACCTCGGCGAAGATTTTTTCAGGTTCTGCCCAGTTCGCCATTTGCCCGGAGATATGTTGTCGTAATTCCTTTGGGGGTGTTTTCAACAGTTGTTTGATGGGCGGGAAGGCCGGGCGCACCAGATCAATGTCGGTCAGGGAATTGCCAATGAACAATGTGTCCACGCGGGTCGGATGGTTCTGGGCAAATATCTGGGCCACAAAGCCGCCATAGGATGATCCCAGGATACTGGCTTTATCAACGCCCATCCTGTCCAGCAAACTTGCGATGTCACCGGCGATCAAGTCCACATCTGTAATTAACGGATAGGCCATTGCGATGATGCGAATACGTTTGCCCAGTTTGTTGATCTGGTTGAAAAAGATATCGGCATTGCCAAGCGTGCCTGGCAGCATGATCAGCACCGGGCCCTTGGCGTTATTCTTGCCAAGGGTGTCAATCATCTTCCACTTGCGTCCCCGCAAGGTAATACCGACAGGGGAGGTTTTTTCACGGAATTTGTCTATCGCTGAAATCAGGCTGGCCATTTTTCTTTTCCCAGGGTTTGTTTTCTATTTCTGATTGTTGTTTCGGGCAGCACTGGAATGTGCACAAACGACAATGATCTTTGTGTCCTTTTTCCCCGCCGATACATAAAGATGCCCCATGCCGCTGTCGAAATAGATGCTGTCGTGGACGCCAAGGTGCACAGGCTCGCGGCCTTCGATGTGGACTTCCAGCTTGCCCTCCAGCACCATCAGGAATTCTTCACCCGGATGCTTCACAAATTCGGAAAAGTCCCGCACATCGTGGGCGCGGATGATACCGATCATAGGCACCATTTGCTTGTGCGACAGGTCAGCGCCCAACATGTCGTAGACATAAAGTTCCGTCTCGTGATGTCCGGCTTCGCCAGCACGGGTAATGGCAAAGGATTCTGGTGCGAAACTTTCCCCTTCGGGCGTGAACAGTTCACTGACATCGACTTCCAGTCCATCCGCCAACTGCATGAAGCGGTCATAGGCAAGGCTCATCAAGCCGCGTTCGACCTTGGAAACCGTTGATGTCGCCAGGCCGGATCGTTTGGCAACCTCGACCAGGGTCCAGCCGTTTTCTTTCCTGATCTGGCGCAAACGTTCCCCCAGCGAGTACCGGTCGAGTGATCCGCTGTCGTTAGCGCTTTTGTTCGATCTGTCTGCAACTGCCATGGATCAGCCTGTCTGATATTTTCCAATAGGAAAATTATGCTGTCTTTTGCTTTCTGGCAAGTCTCAGGGAGCAATCAGGCTTTTGGTAACGGTAAGTTTTTCCAGCGGCGGGTCGGCGGCAAAAAGCAGGCGATAGCGCAGAACGGTCAGTAATTCTGCGATGGTATCGTCATCGTCGCCAAAGGCGAGAAGGTCATCGTAGCCATCAAAAAAAGTACGCAGCAGGACGGAGTCGACCATCGCAAGGGCAGCGTGACCAAGAATGATCGCAAATTTCGGGTGCATCTCCTGACGTCCGGGCTGTGCCGTTACGATGGCCGCGAACTGGCGGGCCCAGCGGTTATCGAAATCGGTCCAGATTTGCTGGAACAGCGGTTCCTTGCCACGAAGTTCAACAAGTGATCTGAAGATCAGAGTGTTTTGACGGAAAAGAGCAACGATCCCAAGAAAGCCATTTTTCATGGCATCGAAAGGGTCTGCGCCCTCTGCCAGCGGCAGGGCTGGTTTGGCTTCGAGATCGAAAAATTCACCAATAACTTCACGCACGAGATCATCAAGGCTTTCAAAGTGGGTGTAAAAAGTACCAGCTGCCACACCTGCTTCAGCTGTTACTTCTGTGACTTTCAACCCGGCAATCCCCTGTCTGCGCATGATGCTGAATGTTGCGAGCTTTAGCTTTGCACTTGTGCGTGTTCGTTTGTCTGCACCATTTTCCCTCGCTGACAAGTCCTTGAGGGTCGCGGCATAGTCTGGCCGGGGGGCGCTGCCGTCAAAACTGATTTCAGCTTTGTCACTTGCGTTCATCTTCCGCCTCTTTCGCCCAAGGGTGCCAGTTCCTTGTTGACTCTAATTGAAATTGAATTCATATTCAATAAATAATGCCAGAATAATGACCTGTTCTGTAAATCATTTTGAGAGGCTGGAAGAGACAGATGACTGACAATGTTTGCTATCTGGGCGCTAACGAACTGCTTGCGGCTTACAGGGCCAAAAGCCTGTCACCTGTGGATGTGACCAAAGCCGTCCTTGCTCGCATCGAAAAATATAACGGTCTGCTCAATTGCTTCTGTCTGGTCGACGAGGAACGCGCCTTGCAACAGGCGCGCGACTCTGAGGCGCGCTGGACCAAAGGTAAACCAGAAGGGGCGCTGGATGGTGTGCCGGTCGCGATCAAGGACCTGGTGCTGGCAAAGGGCTGGCCGACGCTGAAAGGGTCGCGCACCATCAATCCTGATCAGGCATGGGATGAAGATGGGCCTGCCAGTGCCCGTCTGCGGGAACACGGGGCTGTCATTCTGGGCAAAACCACTACGCCTGAATTCGGCACAAAAGGCGTTACCGATAATACATTGACCGGAATAACACGTAATCCCTGGAACCCTGAAAAAACGCCAGGCGGTTCCTCTGGAGGTTCGGCCGCAGCGCTGGCCGCTGGCATGTGCGCCCTGGCAGTCGGGACGGATGGGGGAGGTTCGGTTCGTCTGCCTGCCGCGCTCAGTGGTGTCTTTGGTCTCAAGGCAAGTTTCGGTGTTGTGCCTGCATATCCGCCGTCACCGCCACCCTTGCGGACGCTGTCGCATGTTGGCCCCATGGCACGCAGTGTGGCTGACGCAACGCTGATGCTGAGAGTTCTCAGCGAGCCTGACGACCGCGATTGGCTGGCCCTTCAGGATGGTCCGCGTGACTTTCGCAATATTCTCAATGATGGTGTTGCCGGGTTGCGCATTGCTTACAGTCCTGATCTGGGTTTTGCCCCGGTCGATGCGGAAGTCGCCGCCTTGACGGCTGATGCTACAAAGGTATTTGAAAACCTGGGTGCGACGGTCGAAGAATGTGATCCCGGAATTGAGGATCCCATGGATATCTGGTTGACGCTCTTTTTCGCCTCCGGTCCGCTTATGTTGGAACAAATGGAGGAGGACCAGGTCAAGCTTCTTGATCCCCATCTCCAGCAACGCTGGGTTCCTGAATTCACCCCATCACTGGCGGAGTATTTTGCCGCCGTGTCTGCCCGCGAAGCCATGGCCATGCGCATGGTACGCTTTCACAGGGATTATGATTTGTTATTGACGCCTGTGACTTTGACCGCGGCATTTGATGCCGGGATAAACGGGCCAGAAGGGTATGGAACGGACCCGACCTTTGACTGGATGAGATTGGCACCTGCATTTAACCTTACACACCAGCCAGCGGCCTCTGTGCCTTGCGGTTTCACAAAAGAAGGATTGCCGGTTGGCTTGCAGGTTGTCGGACCGATGTATCGCGACGATCTCGTTCTCCGGGCTTCGCAGGCTTACGAGCAGGCACGACCCACCTGGGACCGGCGGCCAGATTTGTGACAATGGAGAGTACGACAAGGTAAAATGAAAAGTTTTCCGATAAGAAAATTATGTTGACATTTTTCCTATAGGAAAATTATGCTGTCTGAGGTTTTTAAGCAAGAGCTGGATTATTGGCTTTTTGCCTGACGGCATATGGACAGACAGATTACCGGGAAAGTGGAGCGCAATAAGTGACAAATTCCAGAACATTCGATTTCATCATTGTCGGTGCCGGCATGGCCGGTGCTTCCTGTGCCTATTTTCTTTCTGGCAAAGGCAGTGTGCTGATGCTGGAGATGGAATCGCAACCTGGCTATCACACTACGGGACGGTCTGCGGCCCTGTTTGCGCCTTCCTACGGCAACGCCCAGATCCGCGCCCTGTCTGCGGGGGGACAGCCCTTCTTTTTTGGACCGCCGGACGGATTTTGTGAGGCACCGTTGCTGACCCCACGCGGTGCTTTGTTCATTGGCCGGGATGACCAGCTGGACAGCCTGAACGAGACTTATGAAGACGCCTCGAAAACGCTGGATTCCCTCAGTCGTCTTTCAACGGCAGAAATCTGTGAGCTGGTACCTGCCATGCGCCCGGACTATGTGGCCGGTGGTATCCTGGATACGGGCGCTTTGGATATGGACGTGAATGCGATCCATCAGGGATTTTTGCGCGGGGCCCGGGCCAATGGTACGGAACTTGTTTCCAACGCCGGTGTCGAAAGCATGGTGCGCGAAAATAGTGCCTGGACGGTCAATGCAGGTGGCGAAACATATACCGCGAAGGTGGTGATTAACGCTGCCGGTGCCTGGTGTGACCAACTTGCGGACCTGGCCGGGGCGAAACGTGTCGGCCTGGTGCCTAAACGCCGTACGGCGATCATTTTTGATGGTCCGACAGATATGAAATTCAGCGACTGGCCAGCGTTTGTTGACGTTGACGAAGAATTTTATGCCCGGCCTGAAAGTGGTGCCTTGATGGGATCACCAGCGGATGAAACACCTATGGACCCCTGTGACGTGCAGCCGGAGGAGTTGGATATCGCCATTGCTGTTGATCGCTTGCAGCAGGCGACGACACTTGAAATCAAACGCATCACTCGCAGCTGGGCCGGACTGCGATCTTTTGTCGAGGATAAAACCCCTGTGGTTGGCTTTGACCCCGGCGTTGAGGGGTTTTTCTGGCTGGCCGGACAGGGTGGCTACGGTATCCAGACCGCACCTTCCATGGGCCGGGTTTCCGCGGCGCTGGCTTCTGGTGAAGATATGCCGGAAGACCTGAAGGCGCTGGGCGCTTCGACCACTGAACTTTCACCGGAAAGATTTGCCTGATGAATTTACCGTCGACGCCAAATGTCCGTCTTGCCGATGCAGTGCAGGAAGCGGAAGCAGGTTTTGTGGCGGCCAATCCGGCAAGCCAGGCGGCGTGGCAGGAGGCTTGTGCATCGATGCCGGGTGGTAACACCAGAACGGTGCTTTATTTTGATCCCTGGCCCCTGACCCTGGTGCGTGGTGAAGGCGCCACTGTGTGGGACGCGGATGGTCACGCATATGTCGATTTCCTCGGTGAATATACCTGCGGCCTGCTAGGCCATTCCAATGCCATCGTGAAGGCGGCCCTGGAAAAGAAGTTGCATAACGGCCTCAATATGGGCGGGCCGGGCGTACATGATGCGGCCTTTGCGCAAGCGTTGTGCAATCGCTTTGCCTCGCTTGATCGGGTTCGGTTTTGCAACTCAGGGACTGAAGCCAATTTACTGGCCCTGAATTCAGCCAGGGCCTGGACCGGGCGTGATTTGATCATGGTGTTTGAGGGCGGCTATCACGGCAGCGGACTGTCGTTCCCAAAAGGGGGATCAAACTTTGCATTGCCCTTCGAAACACTGGTCTGCCCCTATAATGATGCCGATGCCGCGCGCGCACTGATCGCGCAGAACAGGGATAAACTGGCGGCCATCATGATTGAACCAATGTTGGGCTCAGGCGGATGTATTCCGGGAGATATCAATTTTCTCAAAACCCTTCAAACCGAAGCAAAAGCCTGCGGTGCCTTGTTCATTCTGGACGAGGTCATGACCTCACGCCTGTCACCGGGAGGTTTGCAACAGAAACTGGGGCTTCAACCTGACCTGACAACACTGGGAAAATATCTCGGCGGCGGCATGTCGTTCGGGGCTTTCGGGGGTCGGGCAGAAATTATGGACCGTTTTGATCCGGGCAAGCCCGACGCCTGGATGCATGCCGGAACGTTCAACAACAACGTTTTGACCATGGCCGCTGGCCTTGCCGCCGTGACAGAAGTCCTGACCGATGACGCCCTCAACCGGGTTAATGCCCTGGGTAATCAATTGCGGGATCGTTTGAACCAGATTGCCGACGATGCAGGTGCGCCGGTTCACGTCTCAGGCATTGGGTCGTTGATGGCGATCCATTTCAAAAATCCGGACCCGGATTTGCTGAAGCTTCTGCAGTTCGACTTGATTGCCGCGGGGTATTATCTGGCGCGCCGGGGCATGATCGTACTGTCCCTGCCCATGACGGATACGGATATCGACGGCCTGGTCGATGCCTTTGCGGAATTTGTCGAATCCCGCGCCGGATTATTGGCAGCATAGAAAAATGGGGACGGGGGAATATATCTGATGGGTTGGGTTGTTTTAGGCGCCGGTTTTGTTTTCCTGATGTGCGGGACAGCTATTGCTTATGTCATCGGGGCGTCTTCGATCCTGACCTATGTGCTGAATGATCAGACCCGATATCTGGCAATTATTCCACAACGCATTTTTGCCCAGATCGATGTCTTTGCCTTGATGGCCATGCCGCTGTTCATTCTGACCGGCGACATCATGAACCGCTCCGGCATCACAAAAGTCATGATCGATTTTTCCATGGCCCTGGTCGGGCGTATGAAAGGTGGCCTCGGTCACGTCAATATTCTGACCAGCGTTTTCTTTGCCGGGATTTCCGGATCTGCTGTGGCTGATTCAGCGGCCCTGTCCAACACCCTTGTCCCGGCCATGGTGGAGAAAGGCTACGACAAAACCTATGCGGCGGCGATTACTGCAGCGTCCTCCATCATCGGCCCGATCATCCCGCCCAGTATTATCCTGATCGTTTATGGCGCGTTGATGCAGACGTCGGTGGCAGCATTGTTTATTGCCGGTGTCATTCCAGGGCTGTTGCTGGCTTTTGCCCTTTTCGGCGTCAATTTTTTCTTTGCCCATCGAGATAACCATCCAGGTGGTCGCATGGAAGTTGTGCCGCGACTCTGGCCATCCTTCATCAAGGCGGCACCGGCCCTGACCCTGCCGGTTATTATCGTCGGCGGCATTGTTGTCGGGCTGACCACGCCCACCGAAGCCGCAGCTGTTGCCGTCGTTGCAGCAACCATCGTCGGGCGCTTGTACGGCGGTATCAATTTCCAGGTTTTGTGGGATTCGTTGCAAAACACGGCCCGCTTGACCGGATCAATTTTCATGATCCTCAGTGCCGTGGCGACGCTTGGCTACATCGCCGGGTTAATGCAATGGCCGCAGATGCTGGCTGATCTGGTTACCGGGGCCGGTCTAAGCGGCCTTGAATATTTGTTTGTGATGAACGTGGTTTTTCTGGTTGCCGGAATGATCATGGATATACCGGTGGCGTTGACCTTGCTGGTGCCGATCATGGCACCACTGGCCCTCTCGCAGGGGATCGACCCCACCCATCTTGGTATCGTGCTTTGTTTCAATTTGTGTATCGGACTGATTACGCCGCCCTTGGGTGGTTGCCTGATCATCACGTCAACGGTGACGGGCGTAAATTACTGGAAACTGGCGCGGGCAATATTGCCGTTTGCCGTGGTTGAGGTACTGGTGCTGGCTGCCCTGGTGCTCATCCCTGACATAAGCCTGTTTCTGCCTCGTCTTGTCGGCCTGTTGGCTGGCTGAATTTTTTTAACCGGGAGAATCAAAATGAAGAAACTGTTTGTTACCAATCTTCTTGCCGCTGCCGCCTTGTTGGCTGCCACTTCGGTTCAGGCCGCGGAAGTCAAAATCGCCCTTGATAGTCCACCGGATATGGAAAAGGCCGGATCCTATGTCTGGTCTCATACATTTGCGGAGGAACTGAAGAAGCACGGCATGGCCGCAAAGGAATTTCCCCGTGGTGCCTTGGGTGGTGAAGCCGAACGACTGGACCAGACCAGTCAGGGTTTGCTCGAAGTTAACATGGCGGACGTCAAATCAGCGGGCAAGATCGACAAGCTGATTTTTGGCTTGTACCTTCCGTATCTTTATAATGATAACGACCATCAGGACCGTGCCATTGCGCATGCTGGTTTGTTGAAAAAGATCAATGCCAATATTGCCAAGGGCGGTGTGCGCATACTTGCTTTTACGATTATTGGTCCAGCCTCGGGAATCTTCAACACAAAACGTCCGATCAAATCGGTCAAGGATATGGCAGATTTGCGCATGCGGGCTCTGGATGAAAACCAGATCGCGTTGTACAAGGCCTGGGGATCAAACGGCACGATTGTTGCCTGGAAAGAAGTCCCTAATGCCCTGCAGACCGGCGTGGCACATGGTTATATGAACCCGAGCTTTGTGCCGGTGATGTTTGGTCATACGGACTTCATCAAACATTTCACAGACTCAAAATCCATTGTTGGCGGTCGCCTGGCTCTGGCTTCGAACGACTGGTACATGGGCTTGTCGGCCAAGGAACGCACCATTGTCGACAATGCGGCCGCTGTTGCCACCAAGGCCAATCGCGCCTGGCTGAAAAAAGCCGAACCCGGCATGTTGAAGGGGCTGGAGAAGGCCGGTGTCAGCATCGTGCAACTCACGTCCGAGGCCCGTGCAGAATTTCAGGAACTTTCAAAGAAGGTATATTCGGAAGGCGTGCTGACGCCTGACCAGGTAAAAATCTGGGTCGATGCAGCCAATGCTACACGGTAACGGCAAATGAAAACGGTCATCACCAGGATCAGCGACGGCCTTGATCTGGGCTGTCGGACGGGCGCAGGCATATGCTTTATCGCCATGCTAGTGTTCATCTCGATCCAGGTGGTGGCCCGTTATCTTTTGCAAAGCCCACCGACCTGGACGGAAGAACTGGCGCGGTATGCCATGGTCTGGGGCGGCTTGCTGGGGGCAACGGTTGCCTTTAAATCCCGTTATGATCCGACCCTGGTCAAGGCACCTGAGAATAAATCTCCGGCCGTCATGTTTCTGGCCAGGGCTTTGCGGGCACTGACGGTCGTTTTGTTTCTTGGGCCGGTTCTTTATTTCAGTTTGTTTGGCCCCAATATGACGCCAGCCCGTGGTTTTCTGGGACGCTCGCTCGTGCGTACTGCTGATACGCTTGGTTTCCCGATGATCTATGTGGCGGTCGCCGTCCCCATCGCCGCCACTGTTATCCTTATCCATCTGGCCGCACGCCTTGCCGGTGATCAAACCGGTGTCGTGCCGACTGAAAAAGAGACCTGATTCATGAAAGTTTTTATTGCCTGTCTTGGCACCGAGACAAATACTTTTTCGCCCATTCCGACGGGCATGGAAAACTATGCGGAAACACTGTTATTCCGTGGCGATGCCACACAGCACACGCCTGACCTTTTTACAGCCCCCCTGCATGTTTGGCGCAAAAATGCCGAAACAGAAGGCCACACAGTGGTAGAAAGCATCTCAGCCTTCGCCCAACCCGCCGGTCTGACCGTGCGCAAGGTTTACGAAGGATTTCGCGATGAATTGCTGTCTGATCTGAAAGCCGCACTGCCTGTGGACATGGTTCTGATCAGCATGCACGGTGCGATGGTTGCCGACGGTTATGAAGATTGTGAAGGTGATTTGCTCAGCCGTTGCCGTGACATCGCCGGACCAGATGCCGCTATTGGCGGTGAGCTCGATCTGCATTGCAGTGTCACGCCGGAAATGACCGGGGCGGCGGATGTGCTGATTTCTTTCAAGGAATACCCCCATATCGATTCAGCGGAACGCGCCGAAGAGATTTATGCTATTTGCCGGGACAAGATTGCCGGAAAGGTCGATCCGATCACGGCTGTTTACAATTGTCGCATGGTCAATACGTGGCGCACCCCGATCGAGCCCATGAAATCTTTTGTCACCCGGATGCAGGATCTGGAAGGCAAGGATGGCATTTTGTCCATTTCCTTTGCCCACGGTTTTCCCTGGGGCGATGTCCCCTGTGGCACGTCCCGAATGGTGGTGATTGCCGATGGCGATGTGGCAAAGGCAGAAGCTTTGGCAAAAAAGCTGGGCCATGAAATTTTCGATATGCGTCATGAAACAGCACCCGTGATGGTCCCCTACAAGGAAGCCCTGGCCAAGGCGGCAGCAGCTGCCAGAGGTCCGGTTGTCATTGCAGATGTTGCCGACAATGCCGGCGGCGGTGCACCGTCTGATTCAACGTTTTTGCTGCAGGAAATACTCGACCAGGGTCTGACCGATAATGTCAGTGGGCTTTATTATGATGTGATGGCTGTTCGCCTGTGCAAGGAAGCGGGTGAGGGAGCCTCCATGAACCTGAGGGTCGGCGGGAAATATTGCCGCGAATCCGGCACACCTGTTGATCTGGACGTCAAGGTTATGAAGATCATCGAAAATGCCTCACAATCCTTTGGCGATGTAAAATCACCGATTGGCGATATTGTCTGGTTGCAAGCTGCCGGGAACGTGAATCTGGTTTTGAATACGATCCGGGGGCAGACCTTTAACCCGGATGCTTTCACCCAGCTCGGCATTGATTTATCCGCCCTGCAAATCGTTGTGCCAAAATCTTCCCAGCATTTCTATGCGGGCTTTGCACCGATTGCCGCAGAAGTGATCTATGCTACCAGCCCCGGGACGCTGAATGTGGAATTCGGCACGATACCGTTCAGGAATCTGAATTCACCGTTCTGGCCGAACGTCGAAGATCCCTTCGCGGAATAATATGTAGATCCCTTCGCGGAATAATATTTTCTCCTGATCCGTTCCTGAGTTATCCTGATTGAGACCACAGAAATGTGGTCTCATTTTTTTGAAATTACACGTATTGAACTATATAGTTTATGTATGTAATAATTCTAAATCGATAGCAGGCGGGGCGCCATGGAAACCAGAGCAGAAGAAAAATGGATCACCTGTTTCGAGCAGGTATTCGAAATGAGCGGGGTCGCAAGCGGCGACCTTGTGGGCATATTGTCAGAAAGCCTGTCGCGGCCGGTTCTGGTTGAACTGGCGGATCGCGGCCTGCAGCGACGCGGGGCACGGGTGGCTCACATCCAGGTACCGACACCGCCCCTGAAAGAACCGGTCCCGGTTCGTTCCACCGGTTCCACAACTGCGTTCGAAGGATATGACGATCTGCTTTCAGGCCTGGGGGGGTGTTCGCTGGTCGTGGACTGTACCGTCGAAGGTCTGTTGCATGCGAAGGAACGAGACGTGCTGTTACAGGCCGGAACGCGCGTCTTCATGATCTCCAATGAACATCCTGAAATTCTGGAACGCTGTATGCCTGATCCCGGACTGCAGCCCAGGGTCGATCAGGCTTTGGCCACTTTGTCTGGTGCCTCGACAATGCAGGTTATCTCTGATGCCGGTACCAATTTACAAGTCAATGTGACGGATGCGCCAACGCGGGGCGGGGCCGGGTTTCTCGGCCCTGAAGACAAAGTGGCCTACTGGCCTGCGGGTTTATGCCTGTGTTTCCCCCTCGAAAACAGCGTTAACGGGAAAGTCGTCCTGGATGTTGGTGATGTCAATCTGACCTTCAAACGTTATGTCGAATCCCCGGTCACATTTCACATTGAAAAAGACTATGTGACGGCCATTGAAGGCACTGGTCTGGATGCTGAACTGCTGCGTTCCTATTACGCTGGCTGGAACGATCCACTGGCCTACACGGTTTCGCACGTGGGCTGGGGTTTGAACCCGGGTGCCCGCTGGGATGCACTGGTGATGTATGACAAGGACCAGACCAACGGTACCGAACTGCGCGCCCTGGAAGGCAGCTTCCTGTTTTCAACCGGTGCAAATGATTTTGCCGACCGCTATACGGCCTGTCACTTCGACTATCCCATGCGTAATTGTACTGTCTCGCTGGATGGTCAGACCGTTGTTGAAAAGGGCAAACTGGTTGACTGAAGACAACTACATTTGCACCGGCTATCAGTTCAATAATTGAGGATGCGATCTTGAGTGTGAGAAAAATTCCGATCCTGATATCCGGTGGTGGCTCCGTCGGTCTTTCTGTTGCGGCTGAACTTGGCTGGCGCAATGTTGATTGCCTTGTTCTGGAAAAAATGGACGGTCTGAACATGCACCCCCGGGCCAATGCCGTCGCCAACCGGACGATGGAATATTATCGCCGCTGGGGGATCGATGAAGCCATATCGGATGCCGGTGTGCCGCCTGATTTACCGGCCAATTATTTCTATGTCTCTTCGTTGGCCGGACGGATGCTGCACGGTATCAATCTGCCGCCCTTTCGCGAACTGAACAAACTGGCGGCCAAGGGTGGTTATGCCGCCAGCGAACACAGCTGGTCGCCTTACCTGAAAACCATCACTGGCCAACACGAAGTTGAAAAGGTGTTGCTGGAGTATGTCCAGGGACGCGACAGCCTGGATTTCCGCTTTGGCTGGGAGCTACGATCATTCGAAGAAACAGAGGACGGCGTTTTATGCCGGATCGGGCAAACCGGATCAGACAAGGATGAACAGGTCTTATGTGATTATCTGGTTGGCTGCGATGGTGGCCGGTCCATGGTCCGGCGTGACCTTGACATCGGCCTGAAAGGTCGTTCAGACCTCGCCGCATTTGTGTCGTTTTACTTTCGCGCCCCTGAATTGATGCAATGTCACGATTTCGGCCACGCCAACATTTTTTTTCCACTTCACAAGGATCATCGTGGGTTCTTGCTGAACTGGGATGGCGGCACGACATTTACCTATCACGTCATTCTGAATGATGGTGAAGACTGGCAGGATGTAGACCCGGTGGCTGCGATCCAGGGTCTTGTCGGCCAGGAAACACCGGTGGAAGTTATTTCAACCCAGCCCTGGACAGCACATGCTTTGGTGGCGGAGCACTATCGGAAAGGTCGGATCTTTCTGGCCGGTGATGCGGCACATCTGTTTACCCCGACTGGCGGGTTTGGCATGAATACCGGCGTATCAGACGCCATCGATCTGGCGTGGAAGCTGCAGGCCAATCTTGAAGGTTGGGGTGGTCCGGGATTGCTGGAAAGTTATGAGACTGAGCGTCAACCCATTGGCGTTCGAAATACGTCCGAAGCCGCTGACTGTTTTGACCGCTTGTTTTCGGTGATGCAGGAAGGGGACGCCCTGGATGACGACGGCCCGGAAGGCGATGAAGTTCGCAGCCGTCTGAAAGGATTGATCGAGCAACAGGAAAAACTGATCGTATCTTCAGGGACCTTGCTGGGCTATCGATATAATAATTCAGGGATTGTGGTTTCTGATGGATCACCTGAACCGGAAGATCATCCGCGAAATTACATCCCGACTGCCCGTCCCGGTCACCGTGCCCCGCATCTGTGGCTGGATGATGGCAGCTCGATCCTTGACCAGTTTGGCGCTGGATTTACCTTGCTGGTTTTTGCTGCCCCTGAAGATGAAGCAGCATTGGCAGCGGTTCAGCAGGCCGCCCGTGACAAAGCCATGCCTTTGAAGATTGTCCATATCAGGGAAGAGGCGGCCGCAGCGCTCTATGACGCCAGTTACGCGTTGATCCGACCAGATTTGATGGTTGCCTGGCGTGGTGATGGTTTTCCGGAAGATTGTCGGGCGTTGCTGGACACCGTTTGCGGTAATTTCTGACGCTGACGCTCAAAACTGTTTCGTTTGTTTCAGGCACTGGACGCTTCCCAATCAAAATGCGAGGCTTGCACCCATGGCTTTGGTGGCCACTTTGATGGGTAATTGATCTGTTTCAGAAACAAAAAACAGGTGCTTTGCAGGGGTACAGAGGGGCATGTCAGACAATCGGCAAAACGATTCAGCTGAACGTCATGATTTCGGGACCAGCAAGAATTACGTTCTGATCTACACTGTCGGCGGGTTTTTGTTCGGCCTGTGTTTTCCGTTGGCCGCGTGGAGCCTCGATCTGATGTTTTCCGGCTCCAGCTGGACACTGGAAAATATTGCTCAATTCCACCGCGAAAATTTCGTTCATTATATCGTTGATATCGCCCCCTTTGGCCTGGCAGCTTTTTATGCGGTGATGGGCAATATGCGCGCCCATGCGGCGTCGCGCGGTTCCTTGCTGGCAGATGTCTTGACCAATATGGAAGGGGGCGTCTTTACGCTCTCGCCTGAATTTACCATCGTTGCCCGAAACCGACGCTTGTTTGAAATGCTGGGTATTCCCCAGGAAGTCGGCGGTATGGGTGAAAGTGCGGAACCGATCTTCCGGGTGATGGTTGAACGCGGTGATTTTGGCAAAGGCCCGGTCGAGGATGTACTGGATGAAGTTGTCTCTTCGATCAAGTCCATCACGGACCGGCGTACGGATACATCGTCCCATGAAGGCCGCATCCTGGAGACACGATATTCCAGGTTATCAGACGGGCGCCTTGTTGGCATCGTAACAGATGTCACTGAGACCCATCGCATTCGCAAGGAAATCGAAGCCAAGAATGCCATTCTGGTCACTGTTCTGGATAGTCTGGATCAAGGCATCGTCGCCTTTGACGGTGATTTGCGCATGATTGCCTGGAATGAAAAGCTTAAATCCATCAGGGATTATCCGTCAGAGCTTGTTGCTGAAGGTGTTCCCTTTGAAAAGTTGATGGCATACGACATTGCCAGGCATGAATTTGGTCCGGGCGATCCTGAGGAATTATTACAAACCAAGATCGCCACAGCCCGTGAATTTGCGCCCCATGCCTTCGAGCGTCAACGATCAGACGGTACCTACCTTGAAGTCCGTGGCGGGCCCTTGCCTGATGGCGGGTTTGTCAGCACCTTTGCCAATATTACACCGCGCAAGGAAGCGGAACGCGAAGTGGCGGAAAAGGAAGCCTTGCTGCGTCGCGCTATGGAAAACATGAGTGACGGCATGTATGTGCTGGATGCAAACGCCTGTTATCTTGCTTTCAACGAACGCTATCTGGAACTGATTGACCTGCCGAAGGGATCGATAAAGGTTGGTGATCCAAACGAACGTGTGATCCGGCAACTGGCAGAAAACAATTATTATGGTGATGTCGATATAGATCAGATCGTCGCCGAACGCGTGGCACTTCTCAAAAGCGATGCCTATGGCGAAGTCGAAGTTCAATCAGCCAGCGGACGCATAATACAGGCCCGGAAATCGCCGCTCAAAAACGGCGGTTGTGTCGTTACCCTGACGGATATTTCCGAACACCGGGAGGCCGAAGCAGTCTTGCGCAATGCTCGCGACCAGGCCCAGGCCCTGGCGGAAGCAAAGACGCAATTTGTGGCGGTAGTCAGCCATGAAGTGCGCACCCCCATGAACGGTGTTCTGGGCATGGCCCGGTTATTGATGGATTCCAATCTCGCCTCAGATCATGAAGAAAGCGTCCGGGTGATTATCTCGGCATCTGAATCCCTGGTTCGGATCCTTGATGATTTGCTGGACTTGTCAAAACTGGAAGCCGACAAGATCGAATATGATGCAACACCTTTCCTGCCGACCGATGTCGCAGAACATGCTGTGGCACTGATGACAGGCATGACACGTGACAAGGGTCTGATCCTGCAGGATCGTACCGATGAAAATGTGCCACCTGTTTTGATCGGGGATGCGCATCGCATACGTCAGGTTCTGGTCAACCTGATCAGCAACGCCGTCAAGTTTACCGCCCACGGTATTGTTTCCCTGAATATTGAACTGGTGGAACTGGATGGCGGCATCGCGAAGGTACGGTTCGCAGTCTCAGACAATGGCAAAGGTATCGCGCCGGAAACACAGGAAAAACTGTTTTCTGCCTATGAACAGGGCGGGGCCCAGGTTGCCCGCAAGTATGGTGGTACCGGACTGGGATTGACGATCAGTCGCCAGCTTGTTGAAGGCATGGGCGGTGAAATCAAGGTTGATTCAGTTCTGGATCAAGGCAGCACGTTCTGGTTCACGCTCGAATTACCGGTTGACGAAAATGCGGACCCGGCTGCATTACGAGATTCTTCCGGTATCGCCGTTGAACGTACAGCCGTGCGCAAGGGTGACCGCACGCTCAGTATTCTTCAGGTCGAAGACGACGATATCAGCCGGGCCGTTGTTGAAAAAACCTTGAGCAAGGTCGGGCATACAGTGCGCAGCGTTGCAGATGGGGTTGAAGCCCTGGCGATCCTTGAAAAACGGAATTTTGACCTGATCCTGATGGATCGACATATGCCAAAAATGAACGGCATTGAAACCACCAAACGCATTCGTCAGATGAAGGGTCTTATTGCGGACATGCCGATCATTGGCATCACCGCCGGGGCGCGCGAAGACGAACTGCAGGAATGCCTGGATGCCGGTTTTAATATCGTCCTGACCAAGCCAGTCGATGGTCGTGAACTTTGTGCAACAATTGGCCGTCTCGCCCAAAGTGGCTCCCGTGCAGCGGTGCTGGCTGCAGATCATCCAATCCTGGTCGTTGACGACACGCCGATTAATTTAATCGTGGCTGAAGCGCAACTGGGGCGGCTGGGTCTGGAATGCCATGTTGTTGGCAGTGGTGCCGAAGCCCTGGCGGCGTATGGTGAAAATGACTACGCCGCTGTGCTGGTTGATATCATGATGCCGGAGATGGGTGGCATTGAACTGACCGCTGCCATCCGTGCCCTGGAAACTGACAAGGACTTTGAACGTCGCCCTGTCATTGCCATGACCGGATTTGTTGATGGCGGCGAAGAAGAGGCCTTCCGGGCTGCTGGTGGCGACGATTTCCTGGTCAAACCCGTTGTCTTCGAAGACCTCTCGGCATCGTTGGCCCATTGGCTGCATGTGGCAGAATTCAATGCTGTTGAAGCGGCCAGCATGATCAATGCCGGCACCGGCAAGCCCATTGATCTTGGCAAACTGGCCGGAATTATTGGCACGGATGAGGCCGGTTCGCTGGATGACGTCCTGCGCATGTTGCTTGATTATCTGGATCCCCTGTCGAAATCCCTGCGCGCGGCCTATGACGCCAGAGACCAGGCCCAGCTTCGCGAAGCCGCCCATACAGCCAAGGGGGCCGCGGCCAATGCGGCTGCGGTAACCCTGCATAATCAGTTGAAAGAGCTGGAAACATCGTCGCTGGCGGGAGACTGGGCTTATCTGGAAATCCAGATCATGTCAGCTGAACGTGAGTTCCGGCGGGTTGAATCTTTTATCCATGAGACGCTAAGTTAGTATTTCCATGAGTAACTTTGATCTATCACCTTATTCAATTCTGTTCGTCGATGACGAAGGATTTACCCGCCAGATTGTTGTGCAATTGTTGCGCAGTCTGGGTTGCGAGAATGTGCGCCAGGCGTCCAATGTTTCGCAAGCTCTGCACGTCCTCAAGGAAATGGATAAGGTCGATATTATCATTTCCGATTTTCGCATGCCGGAGGATAACGGTCTCAAACTGGTGAAAGAGGTTCGCACCGGAAATGCTTCCGTGAGCCGCGGTACGCCAATCGCCATGTTGACCGGGTTTTCGGAAAAGTCTTTGGTCGAGGTTGCCCTGGCGCTGGATGTGAACGCCTTTTTGGTCAAGCCGGTTTCCCGCAATGGCCTGGGTGACAGATTGCAGCGATTGCTGGAAATTACAGCGGATCAGTCCTGGCTTTCGACCCCGGCCGTGTATGACCGTATCGATATTGATGTCGTCATTACCCCGCCGCAGTATCCACGGTCATCCGAAGGCGGGGTGGACGCAGCACCTGACAAAACAAAACGTGTGCTGGCCCGGTTGCCGCTTTTGCAGAAAAGATATGATGATACCGATCTGTCGGACGCCGTCATTGCAGCGGTTGGCCGTCTGATCGACAACCTGGGGGAGGTCGATGTCAGCAATATGTTGGCCATATTTGAAGCCCTGGAACGTCACGAGATTCTCACTATGCAGGAAATCGCCAGCATGTTGGCCGTGCCCGAAAAAATCACCAAGGCGCCTGAGGTTTTCCTGGCCGAGGATATTCACACCGTGGATAACGAAATCCTGTTCCGATCCGGAACCCTGGTCACCAAACCGATTGCGTCCATTGTCGGTGACCTGAATGAGGTCGGTGCCATTTCCCTGTCGCCGGACAAAATCCGTGAACTGGGTCTCAATGCAAATGATTTGCCGCCGCCTTCCACCGGGGCGGGCAGGGCACCTGTGGCGGGTTACGACCCATCCGTTGGCCTGGCCATGCAGGCTGTACCGGCGGCGGACCTGAAAGCCGGTGATGTGCTGGCACGAACTGTCTTTACATCAGATGGCAGGTTGTATGGAAAATCAGGCGCCACGGTGACATCCAGGATGGTTGATGTTCTCAAAGATTTGTCAGGGCTTGAGAAAATCGCATCAACGCTCTGGATTGAAAACAAGAGCTAGAGTAAGTCGGTGTCGTCATGACCCGAATTTTTATCAGCGCTCTCTGTTTCTCAATGGCCTCTGTACTGGCAGCAGGACCTGCCTTTGCCCATGCCTCGGAGCAGAGCTTCGTTCTCCTGCTGCCGACAGATATCTATATACGTTTTGGTGTTGCAGCCGTTGCCCTGACGATCCTGGTTTTGGCCTTTTTACCAGCCGCCCGGACCACCGGCCTGTTTGCCGGCAAAACCATATTAAGATTTCGCCAGTCCGGCTTTGAAACTGTGACCAGCCTTGCCAGCCTGACATTTTTGTTTGTGCTGGTGATGTTTGGCTTCCTTGGCCCTCGCGATCCTTTGTCGAACCTGCTGCCCTTGTTCATCTGGACTGTCTGGTGGATCGCTTTTGTTGTGGTCCAGGGCCTGGTCGCAGACCTCTGGTTCTGGCTGAACCCGTGGACAGGTCTGTACCGGCTTGTACAAGACGGTATCGGCTTGATGCCCCGGTATGATCTTCCTGCATGGTTGGGAATCTGGCCCGGTATCGCGGCGTTTATGGCCTTCATGGCCTTTGCCCTGGCTGATCTTGCCCCGGACGACCCCTCCCGTCTGGCGACCTTTGTACTTGATTATTGGCTGTACACTTTCGCCGGAATGGTGCTGTTTGGCGGTGAAGCCTGGCTCAGCCGGTGCGAATGTTTCACGATCCTGTTGCGCCAGTTTGCCACGCTTTGCTTTTTCCAACGCGGCCCGGACGGGCTGGAGATCACGACGCCTGGCAGGCCCCTGGTTCAGGCTGAATCCCTGTCGATAAGTGCTGGTGTCTTTGTTCTTCTGATCCTTGGCAGCGGCACCTTCGATGGTTTGAACGAAACATTCTGGTGGCTGGGACAAATCGGCGTGAACCCCCTCGCTTTCCCAGGTCGCTCCGCCGTTGTCTGGCAAACCCTGTCGGGGCTGTTGGCCACAAACATACTGTTGATCGTTGTCTTTGCGATTACCTTGTACGCCGGGCTGTGGTTGGCAGACGAACGAACCCGTTTCAAGGAAGCCTTTGGCCGCATGGTGCGGGCCATATTACCGATTGCGCTGGCTTACCATGCCGCCCATTTTCTGTCGGCGTTGCTGGTCAATGGCCAATATGCCATTGCCGCGATCAGCGACCCCTGGAACAGGGGTGCAGATTATCTGGGGCTTGGGGATTTTCGTGTGACAACCGGATTTTTCAACAGCCGTGATACGGTTGAGATTATCTGGTTGAGCCAGGCTGGCATAATCGTCGCCGGGCACATGCTCGCCATTCTGGTCTCCCACGCCATCGCCATTGATATGTTCAGGACATCAAAAAAGGCGACCCTTAGTCAATTACCCATGGCCGCCTTTATGATTGTGTATACCCTGATCGGCCTGACCTTGCTGGCGTCACCGCGGGGGGCGTGAAAACGATCTTTTATTATGCTTCCCCCTAACGGCAGCATGTAATACAAATATGGTCCGTCGTGCCGGTCGCTTAACTGACCGCGCGACACATAGTAATTTGACGCTTTGTAATTTTGGACTTTGTAGCGTTGGGCCAGGTTATTATCAGGCAGGGTGGATTAACTTCTGAAAATGGCTGGACAATTGTTTTTATATCCGGGAATATCCCCAAATTCATTTGTGTACAAACGAGTTTGGGGCAAATAACTCACGATAATAATGACAGCAAGGGGATCAATAATGTCAAATAAGAAAATTGTTTCTGTATCAGATAGTCGCCGAAAGGCGCTGAAAACACTGGCTGCGGGCGCGGGTGCCTTCGCCGGGATGTCAACTTTGCCCGGCCTGGTTGGCTATGCCCAGTCAGCAAGTTCCGAACCCATTCGAATTGGTTTCCAGGTTCACCGCACCGGTATCGGTGCTGCCTATGGTCGCTGGTATAACCGCACCACCCAGGCCGCCGCGAAGATGATCAATGCCGCTGGCGGCATTAACGGTCGGCCCGTCGAAATCGTGGCCGAAGATGATGGCACAGATCCCAAGCGCGGCGCAGAAGTTGTTGAAAAGTTCGCAACCCAGCACAAATGCGACATCGCCTTTGGCACTTTGTTCAGTCATGTTGTGATCGGATCCGCGCCACGTGCAGGTGAACTTAAACTGCCGTATTTTGTGGTGTCAGAAGGCCATCACGTCGCCTCCGGCATGCTGAACCGTTACACCCTGCAACCCGGCATCACCGATGTGAAAAGCCAGGTTCAGGCTATGGCACCCTATGTGGCATCGAATCTCGGTAAAAAAGTCACCATGATTTATCCCGATTTTGCCTTTGGTCATGACCATCGCGATTATTTCTCCGCGGCCATTGAAAAGCAGGGCGGCAAGGTCATTCAAAAGATTGCCATCCCACCAACGGAATCATCATTCACCAAATATTTCCCCAAGATTCCGCGTGACACCGATGTGATTTATCATGTCATGGTGGGCCCTGCCGTGTTGACCTTTGTGAAGGAACTGGGCGAATTCTATGGCCCGAACAAGCCGCAGATATTTGGCTTTATAGACAGCCTTGAGGCCGTCGATATGGCAAGCCCTGGTCTTGAGTTCCTTGATGGCACTTATTTCTGGGAAGCTAATCCACGTTATGCCCAGGCGAACCAGACTTCCCATGACAAGGCCTTCCGGGCTGCAGTCGGGGTCGATGACAATGGTGCGTCGGTGTCGGATTCCAAGGATGTCTCGACTTATTCCCACATGTTTGGTTGCTGGGAGACCTTGTACACGGTCAAAGCCGGTATGGAAGCGGCTGGCTATCAGGGTCCGAAAGACCGGGCCAAACTGATTGAAGCCGTGGAAGCCATGAGCCACATACCGCTTTCAGACGAACACCCG